>Ga0228645_1000064_pt1 | contig 16099 bp, 16 predicted proteins | sample 57DmetaG_FD_190072 | JGI IMG/M metagenome (GOLD analysis project Ga0228645, IMG submission 190072) | Seawater microbial communities from Monterey Bay, California, United States - 57D | ecosystem: Environmental > Aquatic > Marine > Coastal | place: USA: California | collected 2016-11-06 | reverse complement strand
AGGTGAAATAACTTCTCAAAATCATGGTTTTGCTATCAATAGAGAAGAAACTGAAACGAATGAAAATGTTGAAATTACACATGTTCATTTAAATGACCATACAGTTGCTGGAATTCGTATAAAGAATAAAAATGCATTCTCCGTACAATATCACCCGGAAGCGAGTCCAGGTCCTCACGATTCTGAATATTTATTTGATCAATTTATTGAAAATATTCAGAAACAAAAGTCCGTTGTAAATTAGTACCTATTTAAATGATTTTCTAGAAAACGTTTTCGTAAGTAACTCTTTAAATCAAGAGTAAACGGGCTATATTTTGTAAATTAGCAAACATAAATTAAAGACATTAAATTAATTAAATTACAATAAAATGAGTATTATAGTTAGTGTTCACGCACGTCAAATTTTTGATTCAAGAGGAAACCCAACAGTAGAGGTAGATGTAACCACAGAAAACGGTGTTTTAGGTAGAGCAGCAGTTCCCTCAGGAGCCTCTACAGGAGAGCATGAGGCAGTAGAATTGCGTGATGGAGGTAAAGAATACATGGGGAAAGGTGTTTTAAAAGCGGTAGATAATGTAAACAGTATCATCGCAGGAGAATTACTTGGGATTTCTGTTTTCGAACAAAACGCTATCGATCAATTAATGATTGACTTAGATGGTACTCCAAATAAATCTAAATTAGGAGCTAACGCTATTTTAGGAGTTTCTTTGGCCGCTGCGAAAGCTGCTGCCAATGAGTTAGGAATGCCTTTATATAGGTATGTAGGTGGTGTTTCTGCTAACACGTTACCTGTTCCAATGATGAATATCATAAACGGAGGATCTCATTCAGATGCACCGATTGCATTTCAAGAATTTATGGTCATGCCTGTGAAAGCTGAAACTTTCTCACAAGCGATGCAAATGGGGTCTGAAATTTTCCATAATTTAAAGAAAGTTTTACACGACAGGAACTTATCAACTGCTGTAGGAGATGAGGGAGGTTTTGCACCAACCCTTGACGGAACAGAAGATGCACTAGATACTATTGCTTTAGCTGTTAAAAATGCAGGTTATTCATTTGGTGATGAAATTATGGTAGCATTAGATTGTGCTGCTGCAGAATTTTATGTGAATGGTAAATATGACTATTCCAAATTTGAAGGAGAGACTGGTAAGGTAAGAAGTAGTCAAGAGCAAGCAGATTATTTAGCTGAATTAGCAGCGAATTATCCAATTATTTCTATTGAAGACGGTATGGATGAAAATGATTGGGACGGCTGGAAATACTTAACTGAAAAAATTGGAGATAAAGTTCAATTAGTAGGGGATGATTTATTTGTGACTAACGTAGACCGTTTGTCTAGAGGAATTGATAACAGAATAGCAAATTCAATTTTAATTAAAGTAAATCAAATTGGTACTTTAACAGAAACTATTTCCGCAGTAAATATGGCTAAAAATGCAGGTTATACTTCAGTAATGTCACACAGGTCTGGTGAAACCGAAGACAATACAATTGCAGATTTAGCAGTTGCTTTAAACTGTGGTCAAATAAAAACTGGTTCTGCATCTCGCTCTGATAGAATGGCTAAATACAATCAATTATTACGTATTGAAGAAGAATTAGGACAAACTGCTTATTTTCCAATGGAAAATGCATTTAAAATATAATCTATTATTCAAATATATTGAAAGCCTCATAATTTTATGAGGCTTTTTTTTGTTATAAATAGATTGAAAGAAGTTTTATGGAATGTTAAAAATCTGTACATAAATATCTTTAGAATTATGTAAAATATGCTATCTTCGCAGCGTTAAATAATACAAAAAAAAACATCACAAAATGTCAGAGAAAGCCGTATTACAAGTTGGAAATAATTCATATGAATTTCCACTTGTAAAAGGAACAGAGAATGAACTAGCTATTAATATCAAAACTTTAAGAGGCGCTACAAACGGAGTGATAACTATAGATCCAGGATTTAAAAATACGGGTTCTTGTGAAAGTGCTATCACTTTTTTAGATGGAGAAAAAGGAGTTTTGCGATATAGGGGGTATTCAATTGAAGAACTTGCAAATAAAGCAAGCTTTTTAGAGGTTGCCTATGCACTTATTTTCGGAGATTTACCAAACAATGAGCAGTTAGATAAATTTCATTCAGACATAAAGTCCAAATCTGTTGTTGATGAAGATGTAAAAAAAATTATAGATGCTTTTCCAAAGAATGCCCATCCAATGGGAATATTATCTTCTCTAACGAGTGCACTAGTAGCTTTTAATCCATCTTCAGTTAATGTAGATTCTGAAGAAGAAATGTACAGAGCAATCGTAAAAATTATGGGAAAATTCCCAGTTCTAGTCGCATGGGCGATGCGTAAAATTGAAGGATTACCACTAAACTATGGGTCCAATTCATTGGGGTACATCGAGAATGTCATGAAAATGATGTTTGAAAAGCCAAATGAAGAGTTTGTAATCAACCCAATCATTAAATCTGCTTTAGATAAATTATTAATTTTGCATGCAGATCACGAACAAAATTGTTCTACCTCTACAGTTCGAATCGTTGGTTCCTCTCATGCGGGCTTGTTTGCATCTGTTTCCGCAGGTATTTCTGCTCTTTGGGGTCCATTACACGGTGGTGCTAACCAAGCAGTTCTAGAAATGTTAGAATCTATAAAGGCTGATGGAGGGGATACCAAAAAGTATATGGCCAAAGCTAAAGATAAAAATGACCCATTCCGTCTGATGGGTTTTGGTCATAGAGTATACAAAAACTTTGATCCAAGAGCAAGGATTATTAAGGAAGCAGCACACGAAGTTTTAAATGATTTAGGAGTTGATGATCCGATTTTAGATATTGCTAGAGGGTTGGAACAAGAAGCTTTAAATGATCCTTATTTTGTTGAAAGAAAGTTATATCCTAATGTAGATTTTTATTCAGGTATTATATATAGAGCGATGGGGATTCCTGTTGAAATGTTTACTGTAATGTTTGCTCTAGGACGTCTTCCAGGTTGGATTGCACAATGGAAAGAAATGAGATTGCGTAAAGAGCCTATAGGCCGTCCGCGACAAATTTATACAGGAGAAAACTACAGAGAATTTACTCCAATAGAAAAAAGATAAATTTTAGTATTTTATAATAAAAAAAAGCTTCATATTGTATGAGGCTTTTTTTATGGCTTTTACATATGTTAAAACTCAATATTAAGAATGAAACTTCAAGATTAAGGGCGGTAATTTTAGGTACTGCAAAAAGTAATGGAGGTGTTCCTGATTTACAGGGTTGTTACGATCCTAAAAGTATTGAGCATGTTTTACTTGGAACATATCCTAGTGAGGAAGACATGATTTTAGAGATGGATGCAGTTGCTCAGGTTTTTAAGAAGTATGATGTGCAAGTTTTTAGGCCAGATATCATTGAAAATTACAATCAAATTTTTTCTAGAGATATTGCTTTTGTAATTGATGATATTTTTATTGAAGCTAATATTCTTCCTGATAGAGAAAGGGAATATAAAGCAATTGAAAAAGTAATATCTCAAATAAATCCAGAAAAAATTATAGTTTTACCCGAAGAATGCCATGTAGAGGGAGGAGATGTAATTCTATGGAATGACTATCTTTTTATTGGGGTCTATTCTGGAGGTGATTACGCAGATTATATAACTGCTCGAACCAATACTGACGCAGTAATTGCTTTACAAGAATTTTTTCCTCACAAAAAAGTTAAATCTTTTGAGTTAAGAAAATCAAATACAAATGCTAAAGAAAATGCGTTGCATTTAGACTGTTGTTTTCAGCCAATTGGAAAAAATAAAGCAATTCTTCATAAAAATGGTTTTTTAGTACAAAGTGAATACGAATGGTTGGTAAATTTTTTCGGGAAAGAGAATATTTTTGAGATTACTAAAGAAGAAATGTATTGCATGAATAGTAATGTTTTTTCAATATCTAGTGAAGTCATTATTTCTGAAAAAAAATTCATACGATTAAATATTTGGCTAAGAGAAAATGGTTTTATAGTAGAGGAGGTACCCTATGCAGAAATTGCAAAACAAGAAGGTTTATTACGTTGTTCAACCCTACCATTAATCAGAGATTAAAGAATACTATAAAGTCGACAGGTTAACGGTTTAAATTCGGTTATTGAACTAAAAGATCAATAAAAGTTCTTTTTATAAATCCAAGTTATATAAATTATTTATATCCTTTTATTTTTTAATTTTACTAAGGTATTCTTGAAAACGTTTCCCGTAATCAGACCTTTTTACTTTATCTGATAAAGAATTATTTACGGTATCTAGCATTTTCAAACTTGCATCATACATTTCGGTTAGAGCAATATAAGGTGCAACTTCTGAATCTGAATTTGTAATTGCAAAATTAGTAGTAAATAGTACTCTTCTTTTTGTTAACCTACTATAATCATTTTCTAATCGGGCTACTAATTTTAGGTCATTTGCTTTTTTTGCATCAAAATCCTGTTTTATATACTCTAAACGCTCCTGTTGAAATCTTTTTTTAATTATATTGTATTTATCTAAAATTTTTTGATTTTTAGATCCAGAAATTTCTGGATTAAACCCAAATTGTGTTACTTTATCATTAATGGTAATTATTCCCTTTTCTCCAAAAAATAAAATTCTTTTATTTGTTGTATTACCATCAAAAGTCAAATAATATAATACAGGTGATTTAACATCATCAGTTAATGTAAATTTATCATTTCCTAATAAATTGATTGAATCTACAGATACTAAAAGAGTGTCTTTCATTTTCTGAAGGTATAAAGTTCCTTTTTTAAGCCCTTTTATTTGTCCCTTTACAATCATGTTGCCTTGTTCCTTAGAAGAACATGCGGTCATTAGAATTGTTACAACTATAAGAGTAATTTTTTTTTTCATAAATTTAAATTTGGTTTGCTAATATCTTCTTTTTTATTTAAAAAGTTGCTGATAATTCCATTAAAATAGTACATAAAATAGCCCCAACGGTTCCAATGGCATATCCAAAAACTGCCAATAAAACTCCAACAGTAGCCAAAGATGGATGGAAAGCTTGCGCTACTATTGGTGCAGATGCAGCACCACCAACATTTGCCTGACTTCCAACTGCTAAAAAGAAATAAGGAGCTTTTATTAATTTAGCAACAAGAATTAATAATCCTGCATGAATTGACATCCAAACGATACCAATTATGATCAAGCCCAAATTGTCAAAAATAATTCCTAAATCCATTTTCATTCCGATTGTTGCCACTAATATGTAGATAAACACACTACCTATTTTACTAGCTCCAGCACCTTCATATTTTTTTGCTTTTGTAAATGATAAAATAACCGCTATTATTGTAGAAATACTGATAAGCCAAAAGAAACTAGAGCCTAAAAAAGAAAAAATATTTTGCCAAGTTTGCGATTCTATTGATGTGACAAAGTTGTTGAAAAAGGAACTGAAATACTTGGTTGTAAAATGTCCAAAACCAACGGTTCCAAACCCAATTGCAAGCATGATCATTAAATCTGTTAAAGATGGGTTTCTTTTTACTTTTTTAGTAAAAGAAGATACTTTATTTTTTAATTCTTCAATAGCAGAAGTATCTGCTCCAAGCCATTTATTAATCTTATCTTTTTTTCCAATTCCTATTAATAAAATTGCCATCCAAATATTTGCAATCACAATATCTACAAATACCATTCCTCCGTATTTTTGTGGATTATATTGATAAATTTCTAACATTGCTGTTTGGTTTGCGCCTCCACCAATCCAACTTCCTGCCAATGTTGAAAGTCCTCTCCAAACAGCATCAAAATCTGAGCCACCAACTGTTTCTGGTGAAAAAAATGAAATTAATAAAATAGCGATTGGTCCTCCAATTACTATTCCAAAGGTTCCTGTGAAAAACATGATTAATGCTTTAGAACCCAAGTTAAAAATGGCTTTTAAATCAATACTTAAAGTCATTAATACCAATGCTGCGGGTAATAGATATCGGCTAGAAATATAATATAATTCAGTTTTTACCTTTACAATTTCTCCTGTTGAACTTATGGTTTCCCATTCCGGGGATATAATTCCCGCTGTTGTAAATATTGCAGGAATAAAGTATGCCATAAATAATCCTGGGACTATTTTATAAAATTCATACCAGAAACCACTAGTTTTAGCTTCTGTATAAAAAACAAATCCTAATGATAACATTAATATTCCAAGAACGGTAGCATCACTGGTAAAGATTGGTTCCATTTATTTTAATTTTTAGTATGATTGGTATTTACAATAATGCCTAATTGTAATTTGTTAAATCCAAAATTTGGCAATTTTTGATAAAAATACCCTGCTTTAAATTTAACAGCCTTGTTTAATTTGTATGAGAATCCAGCTCACGTCCAATTTTGGGCGATTAAATTCCCTTTAAAATTAAAAAAATATTTCATTGAAGGCATAAAAATTCCAATTTTCTGAAATTGAATATGTTCTATTAAGATCATATCTTAACCAATTGACAGTTGACTTTATATCATTTATTTCTATAAAGCGATGTTCAAACCGAAAACGATGTCTTAGTTTAAAATCGCCCAAGTTATGGTTTAGGTTGAGGTGTTCATTCAATTTAAATTCCGTTAATAAGTTAAATGGATTTTGATATTCTGTATCTGCATTAGTATAACTAACACCAAATGTTAAATTTATTTTGAATTTAAGTTATAGTTTAACCCTAATCCATAAATTGATTGTTGAAATTCATCTGTTAATTCAAAAAAGCGGAAATGTGCCATTGTCTTTACAGCATATTTTTCTGATAATTTGAGAGATCCATTATACATTTACCAGTTTCCTAATTTATTTTGAGGGGAGTTTTGTGCGCTACTATTTAAAGAAATAATATTTAAACACAACAATAATAGTAATTTTTTCATATGTAATTAAAAGAATGGGTTATGGACTTCATTTGCTAAAATAATTTTTTTTAACAAATAGCTTATCTTTGAATTAAAATTATTTCTTTCAGATGAATATCAAATTTTTTTCAATAGTTTTTTTCCTTTTATTTTCTAATATATCAGAAAATAAATCAATATTTTGGGGTAAAAACGGACATAGAGCAACTGGTCAAATAGCAGAAGAGTATTTAACCAAAAGGGCTAAAAAGAAAATCAATCAAATTTTAAATGGCCAAAGTCTGGCGTTTGTTTCTACCTACGCTGATGAGATTAAATCGGATAAAAGATACAATAAGTATTATTCTTGGCATTATATCAACATGAATTTGGATGACACTTATGCTTCCGCAGAAAAAAATCCTAAAGGTGATTTAGTTACAGGAATTCAAACATGTATTCGTATTTTAAAAGATAAAAAAACCACTAATGAAAATAAAGAGTTTCATTTAAAAATGTTGGTTCATTTTTTAGGAGATTTACATCAGCCTTTGCATATTGGTAGGCCAGAGGATAGGGGTGGTAATGATATTCAATTAAAATGGTTTGGGAGTAAAACAAATTTACATGTTGTTTGGGATCATTCGATGATTGATGAATGGGGGATGAGTTATTTAGAACTAGCAAGGAATGCTAAAAGCTTGTCAAAAAAACAAATACAGGCAATAGAAAAAGGGTCGTTGATTGATTGGGTAGATGAGGTTCATGAGCTAACTGTAGACATATATAACTCTGTTGAATCAGGTCAGAATTTGCGTTATAGCTATTCTTATGAAAATTTTGGAATTGTAAGAACTCAATTACAAAAAGGGGGTATTCGTTTGGCTAAATTACTAAACGAAATTTTTGATTAATCATATTTTTTATTAGAAATTCGTATAAATATCCTCATGAATGGTTAAAATTATTTATTTTTCATTGTTTGTATTCCTCCTATTTTCTTGTAAACAAACCGAGGTTAAAGAAGTTTCAACTCAAATAACTTCTGTAAAGACCTATACCTACAGTGAGTTAAAACCTTTGCTAGAAAAAAAAGATGATAAGACTTATGTTATTAATTTTTGGGCTACTTGGTGTGCTCCTTGTGTCAAAGAATTACCCTTTTATGAGAAGTTACAACAACAATATAAAGATAAAAATGTTGAAGTTATTTTAGTGAGTTTAGATTTCCCTGAACAGGTAGAAAAAAGACTAATTCCATTGATCAATAAAAAGAAGTTGCAATCAAAAGTTATTATACTGGCTGATGACAATGATGATGTTTGGATAAAAGCAATCGATTCTTCTTGGTCCGGAGCACTTCCTGCGACGTTAATTTATAGTTCGAAAGGTAGCGCTTTTTTTGAAAAATCTTTTGATTATGATCTGTTAGAGGCTGAATTGCAGCCATTTTTACACTCTCTTTTATAATGGGAGTGCACTTTTATCAGAGGATTGCATAATTAATACCAGCGCTTCTTTTTCTTTTTAGAAGCTACAGATTTTCTTCCTTTTTTGTGTTTGCTAATTGTGTTGGGTTGCTTCTTCTTGTGAGTTGGTTCAGAAATTGGATAGGGATGGTCATGAATGATTTTAATTGTTTTTTCAATTAAATTTTCAATAATTCTAATATATGCATTTTCGTCTGGAGAACAGAAAGAGAAAGCAATACCCGATTTTCCTGCTCTACCTGTTCTACCTATTCTGTGGACATAAGTTTCAGGAATGTTTGGGATATCAAAATTAATGATGGCATCTACATTGACAATATCAATTCCACGAGCAGCGACATCTGTAGCGACGAGAATACTTGATTTTTGATTCTTAAAATTCTCAATGGCTTTATTTCGGGTACTTTGTGTTTTGTCTCCATGAATACTGGTCACCCTATATCCATTTTTTAGTAAACTCTTTTCTAGTTTATCTACCCCAAATTTAGTCCGTCTAAAAATGATTATTTTTCCATTTATTGTATTTCTTAATAGATGTAAACATAAATCAGTTTTGTTCTTTTTTGGAAGATAATACAGCAGTTGTCCAATGTTTTTTGCAGTGGTATTTTCTGGATTTATTTCAATTTTAACTGGGTTTTTAAATGTAGTATTTGCTAACTCATTTACTTTTTCTGGAATAGTTGCGGAAAAAAGTAAGGTCTGTTTTTTCTTTGGACATAGCGCTTCTATTTTTTTTACATCGTTTATAAAGCCCATATCTAACATTAGATCTGCTTCATCTAATACAAAAATTTCAATACCACTTAAGTTGATGTTTCCTTGTATTTGTAAATCAATTAATCTTCCTGGAGTTGCAATTAAGATATCTACACCATTGGCTACTATTTTTTTTTGTGGTTCCAGGGAAACACCTCCAAAAACAGCTGTAGTTGATAAATCAGTATATCTAGTGTAATTGATAAAATTTTCTAGAATTTGAATTGCCAACTCTCGGGTTGGAGTAATAATTAAAGATTTTATTTTTTTTCCTACTTTTTTTGTTTCCTTTTTATCTAGCAAAAGTTGAATAATCGGTAATGCAAAAGCGGCTGTTTTTCCCGTACCAGTTTGAGCAGAAACAACTACATTTTTTTTCTCTAAAACCAAAGGAATTGTCTTTTGTTGAACTAAAGTTGGTTTATGAAACCGCTCTTCAGCTACTGCTTTTAAGATTGATTTATGTAAAGGGAATTCTGAAAACTGCATTGAAGATTTTTAATGTAAAGGTAGTTTAAATGTAACTATGATCTTTGATCAATTTTATGTTTTAAAGAGTGCGCTTTTATTTACTTTATTGACACGTATTTTGTATTGTAGACTATAACCAATAATAACAAAGTAGTATTCCCTATAAGGAAATGTATCTAGAATAATAGCTAAAGTCGTTCTTTAATCCAAGTTTTAAAACTGTAAAAGTTTTGAGGGGCAACTCCATGACCAACAGGATATTCATAATATATATTTTGAAAACCTAGGTTATCTAAAAAAGGTTTGCTTTTTCTTGCCCATTCTACTGGTAAAACCTGGTCAACTGATCCATGAGAACAGTAGTAATCGGTTTTAATATCTTTAGAGATAGTTACTGGTAATAATTCAGTATTGATGTAACCACTTAATGCAATTATATGTTGTACTTTGTTTGGGTAGAATAAACTTAATGAATAGCTTAAAATTGCACCTTGACTAAAACCGAGTAAAAAAGTTTGATTTGTTTTTGTCTTGTATTTTACTTTTATTTCATCAATAAAAATGGCTATTTGGTCAATAGATTCTTTTGCTTGCTTTAAATCTGAAAACTTTCCATTTTTATCATCAAAATTGATAGAATACCAAGCATAACTTTCAGAACCCATTGCATAGGGAGCTTGAAGACTAACGATTAAAAAATCATCAGGTAATTCTTCAGCAAATGAAAACAAATCATCTTCATTGCTTCCGTAACCATGAAGTAAAACTAATAAAGGTGGGTTTTCGACCCCTGTTTTTGATTGTCTTAACAGGTAGTGTAAATTGCTCATTGAGTAGTGCTGCGTTTTAATTGGAGATTATATGTTTTTAAACCAGTCTTGAAATTGATCTCCTAAAAGAGGGATTTTTTTTTCTTCTCCTTTGAGTGCCCCTAAAAATCCAATAACGCGAAATATAAAAAGAACAATCGCCATAATCATTCCTTCATTTGCTCCTAAATAACCTGTAATTACATATTGATTTAATAAACCTAAAAGCCCCAAGCCAATCATTTGTCTTATATGAAAATTAGCAAAAGAGTTTTTCTTATTACTATTCATTATCAAAGCTGCAACGGTTCCTATAATAGTAATATGACTTATAATAGCTATTGTTTTTCCTTCGATTATTGTTTGGTCTTTCAAAATATTTAATTTATTATTAGTTGTTTGTTGGCATAAATACCGTATGCATTTCCTTTAAGTTTTTTATTTAAAAAAGGACTGTTTTTTGAGGTTGAGATAATATTTTCTTTGGTAAAATTATACTCCTTCTGAGGATTAAATAAAGTAATTTCTGCGATGTTGTTTTCTTTGATTGAGTGGTTTTCTAATCCGAAAATAGCTTTCGGTTTGCTTGTAAGATTCGCTATAAAGTCCTCTAAGTTTAAAACCGAGTTTATCGCTCCAAAAGCACTTTCTAAACCTATAACTCCATTTTTAGCTTCACTAAATTCTACTTTTTTGTGTTCAATATCAATAGGATTATGGTCTGAAGTAATAATATCTATAACTCCAGATTTAATAGCCTTTTGTAATCCTTTTACGTCTGTCTTGGTTCTTAAAGGAGGAGTTACTTTAAAGTTGCTGTCAAAACCTTGGAGTTCATCATCTGTCAAAGTTAAATGATGGACAGCGACACTACAGGTTACTTGTAAACCTTTCTTTTTTGCTTCTTTAATTAACTCAATTGATTTTGAGGTAGAAATTGTGGGTATGTGTAATTTGCCTCCTGTGTATTCTAGTATAGATAAATCTCTTGCAATTTGAATGTGCTCAGCTAATGCTGGGTTTCCTTTTAATCCAAGTCTTGTACTGTTAATTCCTTCATTTGCAATTCCTTCTCCTGCAATTGATTCATTTTTGGGGAAGCTTAAGATTAAGCCATTAAAATTTTGAGCATACAAAAGTGCAATTTTCATTAAATTGTCATTTACAATTGGCAAGTTATAATCTCCAAAGGCAATTGCTCCTGATTGTTTCATGTCATGTAGTTCCGCCATTTCTATCCCTTTGCTTTTTTGTGTTAAAGCTCCGATAGGGTAGAGGGTTGTTGCAAAACCATTTGCCTTGTTTTGTAAAAAATCAATAGCAGATTTATGGTCAATTACAGGATTTGAATTGGCATTTACAGCAACAGAAGTGAAGCCACTTTTTGCAGCAACATTCAATCCGTTTTTAATATTTTCTCTTTCTTCAAAACCAGGCTCTCCAAATGACACACTTGTATCAAACCAACCGCAAGAAACGTGAAGGTTGTCAAGTTGAACAACTTGATAGTTGCTTCTCTTTTCTATAGAATCTGAGATCTCTTGAATAATTCCGTTGGTAATTAAAATATCTTTTTGTTGATTGTTATATTGGCTAGAAGTGTCAATAATCGTTGCCGATTTTAAAAGCGTAGTCATGGTTTATAGAATTTTAAAATCAAAATTTCTAAAAACAAAGATACAATTGCCAACGTTAAAAACCATTTCCAAAGCCAATGAACTTCATTTTTTTTGTTAATTTCTTCAAAAACATCTGAAATAGATGTAGAAACGAACCCATTTTTGTTTATTTCTTTGAGATCATTTAAGTCCATGAAGTTAAGATTACCCTCATCTTTTGGATAATTGAAAGCTAATTTCTGGATAGTATCATTGTTTTTTAATACATTATAAAACCCTGGATTTAATGATTCATCACTTGTTGTTATCTGAACTTTGTTTTGAAACTTTAATTGTAGAGGGATAAAAGTGCTTTCTGAATTTGTAATTTTTAAAATCTTCTCTTTTTTTAGGCTTGTTTCTATATCAATTTTATTTTTAGTACCAATTCTATAAAATAATTGACTCTGTTTAAAACTTAATGTACCAAAATTAAAAAATACAGGAACTATCAAAGGAGAATTAATGAAATTACTATTTTTTATATTTAAGGAACTTGAGAACCAATAAATATTGTGTTTACCATTCTTAATTTGAGAAATAAAAGGGGTGTCGTTTTCAAAGGAAATAATATTGCTTAGATTCTTTGAAGAAATAGGGAAGTTGCTTTGGGTCTTCGGATATTGAAAGTTAGTTATCTTTTTTGAAAATACATTTTGAAAAAGAGGATGTTCATAATTAATAGATGTAATTTTAAGTGTGTCAACTTTTTTAGTGATAATTTTACCTGCTTTTAATTTTTTGAGTAAATAATTATAAGAGTTAATGTTTGAATTTTCATTAGGAATAATAACTAAATCTCCTCCTTTTTCAGCATATTCTTTGATTTTTTTTATTAATACTTCCGGAATATTTTCAAGCTCATTTAATATAATTAATTGTTGTTTTAAGATTGAATTATAGTTCGTGTTTTGTACTGTTGATTGAGAAAAATTAAACGTTTTTTTAGTGTATATTTTAGAAAGAAAATTAGCGATATTTCCAATAGACAAAACATTAATTTTTTGATCATTTTTTAGCGTAAAATAGAAGACGTTATCGAAGGAAAAAACATCGCTAAAAGCGGTTTCTATTTTTCCTTTAAATTCTTTTTGGTTTTTAATTTTAAATTGAATTGTTTTATAGCTGTCTTTTTCAAAAGAGGTAGATAGTTTGTTTATCAATTTTGAGTTATTGTAAACCGCTATTGGAATATTATTTTTTGCGATACCTTGATTTCTTATGAGAACATTAAGGGTGAAATTAGTGGTATTAGTATTGCTAATAAAAACACTATCAATAGAAATATTACTTTTTATTGAAGAATTTAATTTTATCGCTGAAAAAGAAGAGGTTACATTTGTAAACTTTTTTATATTAATATTTTGAAAATCAGATATTAATGTTAATTTATTTAAATCTTTAGTTGAATTATTTTTTTTAGTTTTAAATTTTAGTAGAACTGTAGATATATCTATTTTTTTTGAAGTTTCTTTAATCTTTAATAGGATTTTTCTCAGCTCATCTTTAGTTATCTTATCATAAAAATTTGAGTTTGTTTGGAGAGAATAGGTTTCTTTTTCTGAAGTATTTTCTATAATATCTTGTGCTGCTATTTGTAGTAAATTTCCTCTTTCACCCATTGTATTTGTGCTCAAAGAATTATCTAAATAAATAAAATGATGCTGTTTTAAGTCGGCTTTTTTATTGCTAAAATAGGGTTGCGAAAATGCAAAGATTATTGCTGTTAATAAAAGTAATCTGGTCACTAATAAAAGCCATTTTTTTATTCGTGAACTTTTACGATTTTGCTGTAATATTTTTTGTAAAAAAGCAACATTTGTAAAAGGGACTTTTACATATTTTTGTAACTGAAATAAATGTACTAAAAGAGGAATAATTAGTAGTGCTAAAAAGTATAAAATTTCCGGTATTTTAAATTGCATTTACTTTAATTTTTGGCACTAATTTATCATTACTATAACAGTGCTTAGCATGGTTTTTAATTATTGATTAAAACTTTTCAAAAACACCTAAGCCAAACAATGCAAAATCGTATTTTACAGGGTCCTTTTTGTCGAGTTTTCTTAATTTATGATCTAGTTCTGCAAGTGCTTTCCAGTCGTTTTGTTTTCTTAAAAGTAGTTTTAATTTTCTTGCGACGTTTCCAGAATGTACATCTAAAGGACAGGATAAGTTTGCTGGACTGTGAGTTTTCCAAATACCAAAATCTACTCCAGCTTTATCATTTCTAACCATCCATCTTAAAAACATATTAATTCTTTTTGCTGCGGAATTTTTTAGCGGGTCGGAAATGTGTTTTTGTGTTCTTTGTTGATGAGAAATCTCAAAAAATACTTTTTTTAAGTAGTGAATGGCATTTTTATAGGATGTTTCTTTACCCTTTACTACCATAACTTTTTCCAAGCCTTGGTAATTTAGATAGACATGTTGTAATGATTTTATAAATTGCTGAAGATCTTTTGAATTAAATGTTCTATGAACAAAATTTACTAAAGATTTTAAATCACTTTCTTGATGATTTATAACAAAATCATAAGGAGAATTATCAAGTAAACTCATCAATTTAGACGCATTTTTGATAATCATTTTTCTGTTTCCCCAAGAAATTGTTGCGGTTAAAAATGCGGCAATTTCAATGTCTTCTTTTTTATAATATTGATGTGGTATCTGTATGGGGTCGGAATCAATAAATTTCTGATTGTTATAGAGAATTACTTTTTCGTCTAAAAATTCTTTTAACTCTTTTTGATTCATACAAAATTATCTTTACTCTTTTATTTTTCCATCAATCATTGTTAGTGTTCTATCAGCCATGTTTGCTAATTCTTTATTGTGTGTAATGATTACAAATGTTTGTCCGAATTCATCTCGGAGTTTAAAAAAAAGTTCATGTAAATTCCTAGCAGATTCACTATCAAGGTTTCCACTAGGTTCGTCTGCTAAAATAACAGAAGGATTATTTATGAGTGCTCTTGCTACTGCAACTCTTTGTTGCTCTCCTCCAGAAAGTTCATTTGGTTTGTGATTTATTCTGTGAGATAACCCCAAAAAAGTTAGTATTTCTTTTGCTTTTTTTTGTGCCTCTTGTTTTGGTTTTTCACCTATTAATGCAGGTATATAAACGTTTTCAATTGCAGTAAATTCAGGCAGTAATTGATGGAATTGAAAAATAAAACCGATCTGCTTATTTCTGAAAGAAGAGAGTTGTTTGTCTTCCAGTTCTTTAACTGAAATATTGTTTAATTTTAATTCGAAGTTTTCTTTCTTTAGAGGCTTGTCTAACGTACCTAATATTTGAAGTAATGTTGTTTTTCCTGCTCCAGAAGGACCAACAATGGCAACAATTTCACCTTTTTTAATATGTAAATTTACACCTTTTAAAACTTCTACATCCCCGTAATATTTGTGAATGTTTTTACCTATAATCATACCTAAATACTTTCTAACGAATGTATAAAAAAGAAATTACAAAAACAGTCAGTTGACTTCATATTTACATTTAAAAAATAAATGATATATTTTGTTAATTAGTTGAAATTTGTAAGTAAATCCTGAGGCTATTTATGATAATTCATCATAAAATATTACTTCTTTTTTGACTGTCATAATTACTTATTTCTTGAATAAAATTTATGGATAAATATTTGATTTTTTTAATGAAAACTATGCAAGGTTTTGTTTATGAATTTGTATTTTTGTCCTTGTACTAAACATTAACAAATGAATTTACACGAATACCAAGGAAAAGAAATTTTAAGCAGTTTTGGCGTAAGGATTCAACGAGGAATTGTTGCGAGCAACCAAGTTGAGGCCATAGATGCTGCGAAACAGTTAACCGCTGAAACTGGTACAGGTTGGCATGTTATTAAAGCACAAGTTCATGCTGGTGGGCGTGGAAAAGGTGGTGGAGTTAAGTTGGCAAAAAACTTAGAACAAGTAGAAAAGATTGCCAATGAAATTATCGGAATGATGTTGATCACACCTCAAACTTCTGTTGAAGGAAAAAAAGTGCATCAAGTTTTAGTTTGTGAAGA
>Ga0228645_1000061_pt1 | contig 16471 bp, 33 predicted proteins | sample 57DmetaG_FD_190072 | JGI IMG/M metagenome (GOLD analysis project Ga0228645, IMG submission 190072) | Seawater microbial communities from Monterey Bay, California, United States - 57D | ecosystem: Environmental > Aquatic > Marine > Coastal | place: USA: California | collected 2016-11-06 | reverse complement strand
ACAAACGGAGACAATAAAATGGCAGGAGATAGATATAGATTTACAGTACATTCAAATGATGTAAAAGGTGCGGAATTAGTCGCACAAGATCAAACAAATACTAATAAACCAGGATACATTAATGTAGCAAGTGCAACATCAGGTACCGGAATTGCAAGAGGTGCATTTCATTTGGGAGCAGAAGATTGGACACCTTATATAGAACATTGGTCTGGGGAGTATAAACCTAAATTTAATGGAAGTGCTATGGAGTGTGGAAACAGTACATGGTTTACGATAGCAACTCGTTTTCCAATTGCAGTTGGAATGAAATATAAAGTAAGTGTTGCTCTTGCAAAAATAAGTGGAACTGGTACTGCTTATTGTGGAGTGGATTCATTGGATGGAAACTTTAATGGTGTACGCACGGATAAAGCAAACTCATACAATTATGGAACGCTTTCCGCCAAGAGTCTTCCCACGACCGCATCTTCGGTAACATACAGTGGAACGTATCAATGGTATAATACTACATCTAGTGCGAATCATAATCGTTTTGATCCTGGTGCAAAATACTTTAATGTAGTGGTTATTACAAACTATAATGGTAAAGGTACAAGTCGTGTGTATGGATTGAATGTTCAATGCATATCATAATTAAAACTTAAAAATTAAAATTACTTTTAAAGAGTCACTTCGGTGACTCTTTTTTTTTCTTGAAAAAATTCGTATTTTATTTTATATTTAGAATATGGAAAAATATCCGTGGGGAACAATACTAATAATCATTACAATAACGATGATCATTTTGTGGAAATCTTAATATTATGAATCTTTATATGAACTATACCAATCAACCACATACACTAACAATAATCAACAAAAAAACAAAACATATTTTTTTGAAAAAGAAATTTCCGACTGAATCTGATGCAATTGCTTATTTGTATGAAGCAAGAAATTTCAAAAACAACAAAGAAAAATTTCAGTTTACAATAATTGGTCCTAATATGTTTCTTTCAACATAATATGTTTTTTTCCGCGATACGAATTTTGATTTGGATTTCTGCAATATGTTATCTACTGCAATCTATTTATTATCCTTTTTTTGATTTAAGTTTGGGTCTTTCGTATATTGGTAACAATAACTTCCACCCGATGCAGTTTTTTTCTCATGCATTTTTACATGGAGATCCATTCCATCTACTTGTCAATATGTTTATGTTAGTGCTAATTGGATCAAAAATTGAAATGATATTCGGTGCAAAAAAATTCTTGATATTGTTTTTTGTAAGTGTGCTTGGTGGTGGGATATTTCAAACAATTTCTAATATGATAATAATCAACTCTCATTTTGGAACACCATTTCCACTTGACACCACGACTGATATAGTTGGTCAGACATTATTTGCGTTAGAACACGGAGTTTACATAAAATCAGTTTTTTCAAATATTACCATTGGAGCATCGGGAGGTGTGTTTGGGTGCATGGTGGCATTTACTATATTATTTCCGAAAGATAGATTTAATTTAATTCTGCTTCCCCTTAGTATATCAGCCCGGTGGTTCGTTGTTGTTTATGTAGTTATAGAAGTATTTCATGCTACATTTTCTCAGAATACAGGAATTGCACATCTTGCTCATTTAGGTGGAGCATCATTTGGATTTTTATATGCGTGTCTTTTAAGACTGCGATATAATATTTAATTTTTGCACTATTCTATTTTTACAAAAAAATGCTTGACTTTTTATAATAAAGTTGGTAGGTTATTAGTATGAGAGTAAAAAATATGATTTGGATTTATGCGTTGGGTATTTCTATAAATACGACTGAAGCAACCGACACCAATTTACAGGATTTCATTGATGTAGATGATTTTCATAAAATCAATTTGATTTTAGCATCTGAACCAGTCTTTGATGTAAACGAAGATGAACATACATTGATCAACCCAACACCAAATAATAGCATACCAAGTGTACATCGCAATCCACTAGAAGTACGGGTTGATAGCATAACATCACCAATTTTTACGGAAGAGCATATTGTGATTCCTGATATAGATGACACACTGATTCACATTGAAAACACCGAGGATGCAAGCAATAACGATTTTACATTAGACACTCACACCGAGTCAGAAATTAATACGATAATATCCAACGAACCTACATTCACCGAGAATGAGAATGTACCATCACGAAAAGACGAAGATATTCCCAACATAAACAATGAAACTGATACAAAAAATACAGATGACTTTATAGATTCGGATTCGGATGTATCTGAGATAATTTCTGTGAATCCTGAATTCACCGAGGATGAGAATGTACCTGAACGTAAAACTGAACAAGTTTCTTCACTTGATACACTTGACAATATTTTGGGTGTGGACGATGTAATATCAACAGATTCAGTTGAGTCACGTTTAGATGAGTTGACATTGGAAGTGCAACCAACTACCAACAATACAGAAGAAGTTGTGGTTGTTGATGATGTACCTCCTGTTTTGGATACAACCAACGATAATGAATGGGAGCAAAATATAACTGATATTGGGAATTCTTGGTATTATGTAGAATGGTTTGGTTATTTCTTTAGCACATCATCTCCGTCTGAGTTTGGTGACGGTATCTGGATATATCATCTTAATTTAGGGTGGGTTTTCATATCATCAGAATCCTTTACATCAGTTTGGATTTACTCTGATAAAATCAAAGAGTGGATGTGGACAAGCAATGAAACTTATCCTTACACAAGTGTTCATTCAGAATCAGATTTTCCAAAGTGGTTGTATTTTGATTTAGACCGTGGTGTAGTTTATGACTTTGAATCTTCAAAATACTTTGACATTAATTAAATCATAAGGTACTATTTAAATACCTTATGATCATTGTAATATACGCAGGATATCAACCCACACCTCTAACTCCCAACTTAATTAGCACAACGGGTCTCGGAGGTACTGAGCAATGTATAATTCAACTTGCAAATCAGTTTGCACAAGATGATCATTCGGTGTATGTAACAGGAGAAGTTGAAAACGGAGATTTTAAAAATGTTAAGTATCGTGATCTACAATCACTAAGCAACGAGTTGTTGAATACAAAAGTTGATTGGGTAATCGGTGTAAGTTATATAAATTATTTACTTGAACTTGATTTTCTTGATTTCAACAAATCATTTTTTTGGATTCACAATACAGATTTTTATCCGTGGTTTCGTGGAGAAGAACTTGAAAATAAAGGTGAAGATTTATTGTACGATAAACGCATGACTTATATAGTTTGTTTAACAAACTGGCATAAACATAATTTTATATCACAGTTTCCGAAAATTTCACAAAAAGTAATTGTTATCGGAAATGGAATTGATACAAACTCGTTTGTAAAACCTCAAACTAAAGTTGCTGATTCATTTATTTACACTTCTCATGCTGAACGAGGTTTACATAAAATTTTGGAAAACTGGGATACTATTAAAAAAATAAAACCAAATGCGTCTCTTCATATATCCACACCAAACTATGGATTAGAATTTTTTAAAGATAACTATTTGAAGTCTATCACCAACTCACATGATATTAAGTTTTACGGATCGTTACCAAGAAGCAGATTATATGAACTTATGTCAAAGTGTGAATATTGGTATTATCCAACTGAGTATGAAGAAACATTTTGTATAACTGCACTTGAAATGCTAGGACACAATGTAACTCCAATTGCACATGAAGTTGCAGCCTTAAAAGAAACTTTATCCAACTTTAATTTAAAGTCATTGAAAAACATAACAAAAAAACTTGACTTCAATAAAATTTCAGATTATGTTGATAGCAATGACTGGAATCATGTTAAAAAGTTATGGTATAAATATATATTAACAATGGACACTAATAAAAATACATTTCAATTAGATTGCGTTTATGTTATTTCTTTAATCGTAAATGAATCTTTAATTCAAGAATGGACAGATGGCATCCGAACTAAATTGGCTCCTTGGTACACGGGTCCAATTATTTGCAAAAAAGCAACCAATGGGTCTAATGTAACTGACGAGTGGATGAAACAAAATGATTATGCAACTTATGCAGATTGGAAAATTGAAAATCACGAAAACTCATTTTGGTCAAGTGATGTTAAACCAGGTGAACTTGGATGTGGTATATCTCATCATAAAATTTGGAAACACGCAAAACAAAACAACTACAAAAACATATTAATTTTAGAAGACGATTTTGAAGTACTTGAAAAATTAAAACGAATTACATTAGAAAAACTTCCGGAGAATTTTCATTTGTTTTATTTAGGTAGAAATCCAATTTACAATTGGCAAGGAAACTCATTTTCAGATGAACCAATTGGAGATGGAGAAATTGTAGTACCTGCTCCTAGTTTTAATAGTCATGCTTATATTTTGTCTGCTGAAGGTGTTTCGGCACTTTTAAATTTAAATTTTAATAAAAACATTTTTCCTGTGGATGATTTTTTAATCGCATCATCTGTGGGACACGTTCGTTCAGATTTGAACTTTATACCCAAAAACATTTCAGCATACGCATCGGCAACTGATATTGTGGCACAAAATCGTCCATCAGAAGAAACTGGTCCTAGGGTAGAATATCCACATCAAGAAAGTAAATATCTTCATCCTGATTTGTATTCTTATTATGATAATCCCGATGAATGGAAGCAGAAATTTATTACATACTCTGCACGAACCCAAGAGTGGGAACTGATCATGGACGAACAATTTGATAATTGCTTTTCTATGCCATTGTTTACACAAGAATTTTGTGAAAAAATACGAGAAGAAGCAGAGCATTCTAATAAATGGACAACTGACAGACATGAATTTTATCCAACGACTGATATGCTTCTTAAAGAACTTGAGTATGAAGAAATATATTATGAAGCTTTAAGAGAGTTTGTAATTCCTGCAAGTATTCATGCGTTCCAACTTGATGGTCAAGGTTGGGATAACATGGCATCCGAAGACTTTCTTGCAAAATACGTACCATCTGCACAAGGTCATCTTAGTCTTCATCACGATCACTCAAATATTACTGCTCTTGTAACTTTGTCAAATTTTAATGAATATGAGGGTGGTGGAACATATTTCTCTCATCAAAAGAAACTTGTGAAAGAAAAACAAGGTTATGTATCAATACATCCTGGTAATATTACACACAAGCACGGAGCAAGAGCAACAACTTCAGGAACTAGGTATATAATCGTATCGTTTATGAAAAACTTAGAGTTTATGAAGTGATGCAGAGTTTTTATAATTTTGTTGTTGACAAAATCGGTTTAATTTGGTAATCTTAGGAATAATCAAAATTAAACTATGAAAAAAATTAAATCTCTGTTTCTTGTTGCTATAACATTTTTATTTGCATTTACTGCATCTGCACTTGATTATAGTAAACTTAACTCAAGTAACTCTATAGGTGGCAATCCGTTTCAGGTCAAGTCACCGTCTAGAAGTGGAGTATATCAACATACTGCACCAAATTCGAATGTAACTCCACTCAGAAATCGTTATTCAACTAGTTCACACGGCAATCGTCTTGATAATCAAATTAGGAATTACAGACAATCGAAAAAAGACAACTCTATCAAAAATGCATATTCATCTAGTTCTCATGCACAAAGATTAGATGCTCAGATTAGGAATTATCGTGCAAGTGCAAAAGAAAACGAAAGAGTATTTGGTGCTCCGTATCGCAAATCACCATCTACAACCAAGAAGCCATCGTTGGATGACTTGTTAAAAACGGGTGAAGTAAAAATTGTAACTGCACCGGATGGTAAAAAATACTTGGTAGACTTCAGAAAACGATAAAATAATGCTTGACTTTTTATAATATTTTTGGTAGTATACTTGTATTGAGAGTGAGTAATAACCAAATTAAAAATTCAAACAAAAGAGAGAAAATGAATATTGAACTAAGTAATCCCGTAATTTCACGATTAGCAAACGATTATGTTATGTCGTTTCTTCATCATACTGGTGAAAACACAGAGCATATCAACAATCAACAAGACGGAGATATTAGATTTTATCACGCAGATGGTTTCGGAAATTTGTCGGAAAAATCAAATAATATGTATTCCGAATCAATGAAGGATATGTTGTTTGATTGGAGTCACGTTCGTGATTCATCTGATGAAGCATTTCTTGCAATGGCATCTGCAATAAGTGCGTGTGTTCCATGTGAAGCAAAGTTTGCCGACTCGTTGCTTGATTTTAAGATTTATGTTGCAAACTATTTTCAAGACCTTCGTAGAGAATTGGATTATTATGTAACTATGGAACCAGACGCAACTTCTGAAATTGACAGAATTGAAGAAGAATTGTATCACGAAACACAAATATAAAAAAAGGAGATAAATAAAATGGGATTTTTTAGTTGGAATTGTAAGTGTTGTGGAAAGAGCATCGTGTCACCTTATTCACCCAAGCAAATAAATTGGATGAACAAGATTACGATGGTTATGGACACAGGAGAAGTGATTCAAGGAGAATATGACGGATATGGAAATATCTATAATCGTACCGATGAACACGCATATGGTAGTAATTGGGACATAGATGAAAATGCCGAAAGCATTTGTTTAGACAACGAACACCAAGCAACTTTTTATCATACTGCTTGTTACGAAGAAAATAATCAACCTGGATTTCAAGGTCAAAATGATTCTGCACGTGACCAAGGATTTTTCTTGGACGAAAAGGATTATGTTGATTGCGTTCCTACCAATGCGTCATGAGTCCACAAGTAAAAGCAACTTTACAAGCATTTTCCGAGTATTTTCACGAATTTGAAGATGCCGAAGATTTTAATTATGGTCCTATTCAAATGTGCTATGAAATAGATCAAGAACGAGATGACGGAAGCATAATCGGAAGAACATTAGTTTATTCAGGACAAAATAAAGACGGCCACCGAATGGTTCGTGACGAAGGTGTATTTGAAGTATCTTCCAATGGAGAAATTATGAGGTGCGATGGAATTTTAAGTTCCACTTGCGATTATATTTCAGAAAAAGGATTAAAACTTTACGAAGAAGAACATTGACAAGCATTTCGTTATAGTTTACTTTATTATATGTTATGACAAAGAAATGTAAATTTGATGTGGAAGTTACGTATAATTCTGACTATTTTGCAGAAGGAGAAATACGAGATACTATTAAAAAAGCAATTAAGGATTTGAATGATCAAAAAGAAAAAAAGTTTGGTCGTTTAAAACTTTGCGATCCTGGTAAAACAAATCACGGTGTAACTTGCAATGTGACTGATGGGGCAATTGCTCCAAAAAGACCACAAATTTTTGTGGAAGAAATTGCAGAACTTGATGAGTTGATGGAAGACGATGTTGATCCTAAAATTGTTTTACCCGATGAAAAAGTTGAAGAACTTTTGCGTGAAGTAAAAACTGCTTTTAATAAATAAGATGCCAAGAACAAAAAGAAGACACAGACGTCTATCCCAAAAAGAACTTAAAAAAGCACAAGAAGAATATCTTGATTTTTGGAGTCGTTGTGTTACAGAAAGTATTTTCTATTTGACTCCTTATATAATAATTTTTATAATTTTAGGATTTATTTTTAATTGACATGAATGAAGTAGCAATATTACTACAGGTGTTTGTCGCACTTGTTATTTTTAACGTATGGACATTCCGTTCAGATAAACCAACAAAATATCGTGGCGGATCAGCAAAAACATTAAGAGAAGAATTTGTTGAGTTTGGTCTTAGTGAAAAAATCTTTTTGTACACAAGTTTAATAAAACCAATGCTTGCGGTTGCTTTGATCGTTGCAATATTTTTTCCATTTATGACAATACCCACCGCATCGGCAATGGCATTTTTTATGGCATCTGCATTATTAATGCATTATCGTGTAAAAGATAAATTAATAAAGTTTATTCCTGCGGGTGTTACATTTGCTTGTTGCGTTGCTATTGTCGTTGTATCTTGATGTCTAAAGCAATTGCATTACTTGAAGAATTTGCGGAAACGGAATATGATATAATTGATATAGATAATTGTATTTTGTACCGGTGTCGCAAAAAGTATTTTCCAATGATTTATCCAAGATTAGCAGATATGGGGTGGATTATATCAGAAATAGAAGCACTGGATCAAAAAGATGAGTATATGAGTGTAAGATTTTATTGTGCATTCAAAAAATAAATTTGACTTTTTATAATAATCAAAGTATATTAACACAATGAAACTAGGACTTGTCTGCATCTCTGAGCAACTTAAAAGCATCAATAAAGAAATTGCGTTTCGCACAATGACACGCAAACGATTCAATGATTTAACTGCATTGCATGATCGTGATTATGCTATTAAAGAATTGTCGGAAAGAATTTTGGTTAACATAGAAGTTACGGGTTTGGTTATTGATCACTGTGAATCAAAAGGTATTTCACACTATCGTCTTACTTGTGCAGGTTTTCCTCTTATTACAGACCCTACACTTGATTTAACATACGAGAAGTTACATAATCACACGCAAATCACATCAGACCTTGAGAAACTTGGTGAACAAATACGTAATTCATCTGTAAGCATTGGAAGTCACCCTGATCAATTCAATGTACTTGCTTCACTCAACGAAGCATCTGTAATTAAAACTATCAATGAACTTAACTTTCAAACAAGTATCATTGACAAAATGAATATGCCAAAGGATTATACCGTACCTGTGAATATTCACATCAATGCTAGTCCAAGCAACAAAACTGCATCTATTGCAGAACAAGTCGCAGATGTAGGTGATCGTTTTTACAAAGCATTCAAACAATGCAATGATAGTGTTCGTAATCGTTTGACATTAGAAAACGAAGACAAAGGTTTTTTTAGTGTGCAACATATATTGATGTTTCATCAGTATCTTATAGACACATACGATGTTGCTATTCCGATATGCTACGACAACCTTCATGACGTCTGCAACAACACCTGTGACAACGATGTAGAAACAAATATGAACCTTTGCTTGGAAACTTGGCCAAACGATGTAGAACCCGTGTTTCATTGGTCAGAAGGCAAAGAAGATAAAATGCGTAGTCATCGTGATTATTATACCGACAACTTCTTTCCACCAATGGCATATCGTTCAATCAAGTGGGAATGTGAAGTAAAAGCAAAAGATTTTGCGATTTGTCAGTTACTTGAGCAACACGAAGCAGAAAATCTGCTTGTTGCTTGATATATCATGCAAAAACACCTATTTGAAAGTAAAAAATAGGAAATGTCAAAAAAAATTCACCAAAATCACCTTATTTGAAAAATAATGCTTGACTTATTATAATATTTTTGGTAGTATACTTGTATTGAGAGTGAGAAAGAACCAAAACAAAAATATTAAAAATATGAATAACGATCAAAATATAAACGAGAGAATAGAAAACTTCCTACAATTGGTTAACCAAAATATGCATAACCATTATCGTAACAACTTTCCTTCAACTTATGCGGAAACTTCCGAAGATCATCAGTATGTGATTGCTGATACGGGTCGTAAGTTTCTTAGAATTGCAAGTGTTAATCGTGATGGCAATATGCGTAGTGTTTATTGCTTTATTGCTCTTGCAGACGGAAACACCAAGAGCATGGGTTCTTATTCAACTGGTGACATTATGAAGCCTGCAACTTGGAAGGCACCTGCAAAGCATTCAAGAGGTTCGGTTCTTGCCGATGACTTTGGTCTTTCGTGTGTTGGTCCTTACGGAGTTGATTATTTGACTGGTGGTGGGGGATACAAGTTTAGACCTTTAACTGCAACTGCATAACCCATTTAAAACAAACAACAATATATTATGAAAAATAAACAAGTAGCACAAATCACTCTCGGAGTATTAATAATCACATTTATGACCGGATTCTACGCAGGATTCACGGGATCACAGGCAACACTTCAACCTGTACTGACTTGCCTTTCGGTTATAAGTCTTGGTACGCAGTGTTGGGCAATTGGTAGATTGTGGTCTGCAACTGATTTGTAAAATACACTAAGATTTAACTTGACTTTTTATAATAATTTTGGTAGTATACTTGTATTGATGATAAGGAAATACTTCCTTTAAAAACAAAAAAAGAGAGAAAATAAAATGAGTTTTAATAACGGAGATAGAGTTAGAAGTAGAAATGGAATTGGTTTAGTGGGAATTGTAAGTTACAGAATTGAAGTTCCTCCTCCTCGTTGGGATGAAAACGGTGTAACACAGATTTCATATGCGATTTCATATCCTACAATCGGATCACAAACGATTCTTGACGAAGATAACATTGTTCTCGTAGAGAATCCACTAATATAATTTTTGGGAAATACTTAATAACAATACTAATTATACGTATACATATATGGATTGGAAAGCACTTGCAGACGATATAGTTTTATTCAACGATCTAGTTAATAGATTTGTAGAAATAGGATGTACCGAAAAAAAAGCATTTGAACTTGCCACTTACACTTATGCGTATAATTTACCTGTTGTTATTAAAACATCTATAATTTCCTCGGATGATGATAAACAAAATACTAGATATAACACAGATAAATAAATTATGAGCATTACAAAAACTAAAAGAGGACCAGGTCGTCCTAAAGGTAGCAAAAACAAAGTTCAAAAGAACACATCAACTAACACCGTTAAACGAGGTCGTGGACGTCCTAAAGGTGCTAAAAACAAGGTTGTAGCACAGGTACAAGAAACTTATGAGTTACCATTTCCGAATCCTATACACGAATCTCAGAGAATTGAGAATATTCGTTATATGGCATCCTTTTATCAGCATCCTGATGGAAAACCTAAGAATATGGTAAACAAACCCAAAAAACGTGGAAGAAAACCAAGTGTTGATCTTATGGATGATGAAAAACTCATCAAAGGTGATTTGGATACGGATCATTTGGTATATACCGAGAAAGATATGCAAGAAGAACTCGGTAGAATGGACGGATTTGTAGATATGTCTAAAAATCGTGACAGATATTCTGATTCTTTTTAATGTGACTTAATATTTATCATTGTATGTTAAATTAAATGGCAGGCGATGATGATAGAAAAAAAGGTTACGATAAAATACGAGATCAAATTTTAGAGTTGTGTAAACTTGCTCAAGGCAATATAACCACCATTCATTGGTGTAAATCACAAATTAAAAAACGATTAAAAGTATTAGATAGATTAGTTGAACGATTATCTTCACTTCCGGATTCAAAGTCCGGTAACGAAGCTTCAGATGATACTAGTAGACGAATACAATTACTTATCAAAAAGCAAACAACTGCGTGTAAAGAATTAGGTGAGAAGATTAAATTGGAGATTGAAAGTTTAGAAGCAATTCGTGTTGCTTCAAAATCATACGGAATTGACATTAAAACCCGTTTACTTGAAATTGATAACAAACTAAACTCATCTGACATAGACGAATTCTTTTCTGACGAAGACTCTGAGTAAAAAAGAGGGGTGATTCCATCTTCCCACGTTAACTCCATACCAACAAAAGACGAAACCACCCCAAAAGATATATAACCTTTGGTTTAAATTTATATGTATAAATATATAATTTATTTTTTTTAATTATTCAAGTTTATTTTTGAGTTTCTATATTTATATTATAGATAATGAAGAGAACTGCGTATAACTGGCAATACGGGGATTGCCTTTACAGAATAGAAGAATGGAGAAACGCACCAAAAGATGTATGTCCATTCACCGTGTATATGCTTAGTTCCAATAGTGGCAAAGGACCTGGATGCTTTGTTGGTTACTTTATGAGTAAAGCAAAGGCAGAAGACGCAATTCAAAAAAGTACAATTAAAACCTTGAAAACAAAGTTATCCAGTGGTATGATATTACCATAATGACTTTTTCAGAACTTCCTTTTCGTACCAAAGCAAATTATATTTTCTTTTGGATCAATTTATTTGTCGCATTTATGCTTGCTTTTAATGGCAGTTGGATGAGCATTCTTCATTTGATTATTTCTTTTTTTTGTTGGGTGGCATACAAATATGCTGATTCTTTATCAGAAAAATTGGCCAAAGAAAAAAAGAATATTGACGAAGAAAAGTAATTTATTTAATATAATTAAATGAATAATCGTCAGATATGCATTGTCGTAAAATACGGAAACGACATTTATAAGAAAAATTTTTCGGAACAAGACAGTATCAATTACATTTCGTTCTTGGAGAAGTTCAAATTGTGGTACGAAATTAACGATGCATCGGATGGGGAAACTCCGGTATTTGACGAAGAATATATAGAAACGGACGAACAAAATGAACAACAGAAAATATTATGATTATACACAAATACAAGGTTTTTGTGAAACTTTGGCAAGTAGATTAAAAAATGGCAACTTTGACTCGGTGGTGGGTGTAAGTCGTGGTGGTTTGATACCAGCAACAATAATTGCCGAATGTATGAATGTACGTGAACTTAGAACGATGGGTGTGCGTTCGTATCAATTAAACGGATTCGGAAAACGAAAAGATTCAGTTTTGTATCAAAGTTGTTCTCCGTATTTGGTGGGAAATGTATTGTTGATTGATGATATTTCCGATACAGGAGAAACTTTCAAGTTTTTGATTGATCATATTGGTCGCAATAAAAATGTTACATCTCTTACAACTTGCAGTTTGTTTGTTAGACGAAGTTCAAGTTATGTTCCCGATTATTATCATACAGACATCGTAGGAAACGATTGGATTGTGTTTCCGTGGGAACCTGCTCCACCACCTTCAAGTTGAGTCTTTCAGCAAAAAAAAGTTATTGATTTCATCAACAACTTTTTTTCACTTCAATCAAGTTTTTGGTTGACTTTTTATAATATTTTTGGTAAAGTATTTAAAGAATGAGAGATGAAAAAGTTTTAATTGATGGAGGCCTTTCGTGGCAAGTCGGCAAACTTCTTGAGAAGTATCCTATTGAGAATATCAAAGAATGGAAAATAGATGGAACAAGCAATCGTTATCCAATGATTGTTTCAATCGTTGAAAATCCTGTTAATGATCCGTGGGGAAGACCAACTATTGCGTGGAATTTCAAAGATGGTGATGGAAACAAATATAATTGGATAAAAGTTTCTATGACCGTGAAAGATTATGATAAATTTCGTTACACTACAATAAAAGGAATCGCAATAAAGTTATGGCAAAAGAAACAATAGAAATTAATCCGAACGTTGCTTGGTATTCACTTCAAGAGTTGAAGTTTAGATTTCCGATTGTCAACAAACGTTGGCAAATCAATGGAGATTTATTTGAATATTTTTATGACTTGGATGAGCACATTGAAACTGATCCGTGGGGACGAAAACTAACTTCGTGGAATCGTATCGGACAAACCGAAATTAACGATTGGGTGAATGCAACTACCAACGGAACATATTATCGGTTAACATCGGTTATGCGAAAAACGGTTGCATTGTGGATGTATCCTTCACCAAGTCATCCTTTGTATAAATGACATTAATTAAAGACGGAGTTTTGAATATTGATTTGCTTGCTCCTGGTGAAGGATTGCAAATTCAATCTGATTATGAACCGAAAAACAAACAATGGTTTCGTTTGGGAAGTGAGTGGATTACTCACGTGCGTACCGAAAAAAACAAAACATCAAGACTTCCACTATTAGAAGACATTAAAACTGATCCGTGGGAAAGATCACTTATTCCGTGGACTTATGCGTATGCTCAACCTGGTGAAGATTGCTATGGAGCACAAAATTGGAAACCCGAATCAAGTGACGATGAAGGCCGCAAATTTTATCGGTATGTTACGATAAATGGAAAATACGTAAAACTGAAATTGATTTTTAAACACGAATAAACATGACGCATTCAATGAAACCATTACAAATTAAAACGGAATACGGACCACCACCATCTGAAGTCAGATGGACTCCTTATGAACTTAATAAAAAGTATCCAATTTTGAATACAAAGCAATGGACATTTGCGGGAACACGTTATATTGCAAAACCGACATCTCCATGTAATTCACTGAAAAGTGATCCTTGGTTTCGTCCACTTCGCAAATGGTGCAAAGACGATAAAGTTTATACGAAAAATGAAGGACACGGTCCCCACGATTGGATTTCCGATGATGATAAAGAGTTTTATAGGTTCACGACAATTGAAGGAAAACATATAATGCTTTGGTGCGAATGATTGAACCTATTACAATTCGTGGAAATGTTCGTATGACTAATTATGGTCAATTGATATACAATAAAAATCAAGAGCATTTTTATACTTGGCACGAAGAACTTGATTATATTATCAAAGAGTATCCTATAACGAATCCTGTGTACGATTATTCTCCACACGATATGCGTTTTAATGTATCAACAAAAACAAATGTTAGTGCGTTGACGGAACGGCAAAAAAAGTTTCTCGAATTTGATCCTTGGAATCGTCCACTTCGTAAATGGACTGCAACAGAAACCGCATATCCTGATACAAACTTTGCAAGAAAATATGGTCGTGGTCCATACGAATGGTTAGATATTTATGACGGAGTTGATTTTCGTTGGACAACCATAGAAAACAAAGGAATACGATTTTATAGATATCTATGAAAACAAACAACGATTTTATACTAATTAAGAAATGGCAGTTTTGGGACATTTATCCAAAGATTGTTGGAGATGATGCATTTCCTATTACCAATAAGAATGAATGGGAACGTTGGGTTGAACCAATTAATTATCGTAGTCATTTGATTGCACTTGTACCAAATCCTAAACTTGATCCTTGGGGAAGAGAAATGCTTCCGTATAAAACTGATCACGAAAAAACTCCTAAAATGTGGGGAAAAGTTGGATGGCCACATCCTCCGTTGGATGATATGGATGCAGAAACTTGCATGACGATTACTTCGGTAAATGGTTTTGCAGTAAGATTATATCGCAGAAAAGAAGATTGGGTTGATCCTTGGCATCGTTTAGAGTGTAGAAAACTTGGAATAACTTTGTCGGAATATTATGATCGTAAACGAAACGATAATATTTGACATGAATAAAATCATTATCTAAAATGTATTTATTAAAATGACAAAAAACGAATGGGACATAAATAAACTTATCAATAAATATCCAATCAAGAATATTTGGGAGTGGAAGTTTACAGGCCGAGTAATTACTTCAACTGTTTGTTTGCATGATGTTAAAGAAGACCCGTGGAATCGTGATTTCACAAAAATAAAAGATACCTTTACGGTAGATGATATGGGATTACTTGTGTATGGATATACAAAAGTTGACGGAAAAACAATAGCATTGTGGAGTTGTGTATAATGGATAAGTGGAATAAACAAGAGTTGCTGGACAAATATCCAATTAGAAACACCGACTTCCAATCCAATTATGTAATCGGATACGGAGATGCTTATTGGTATCCTGGTATGCCAAGCAACATTGTTACCTTCAATGAAAATACATTGTATGATCCTTGGAATCGTACTTGGGAAAAGAATACCAAGTGGAGTGTATACGATCCATACAAAGACACCTACTTTCGATGGGTCACCGTTGATAAAAGAAAAATCGGAGTGTATTTGATACAAAAAAATTATTCAATATAATGCCTGTAGTAGAACTTAACATCAATAAAGAAACTTGTGGTAAATGGAAATCACGTTACATTCTTGATATTCTTGAAAAGTATCCACAAATCAATTTCAAAGAATGGGAACTTCTTGAAATGCATCATCAAAATAAACCAAACGAAATTGCAGTTAATATGGTTTGTAAAATATGGTATCCTAAATTCGATCCGTGGGGAAGAGTAATGTGCGATTGGACAATTGGAAATAATAAGTTTTCTGCAAAACATGGAAATCAAGTAAAACATGGTGATAATCACTCAATACAACTTCCAAGTATGAAAATCTGGAACACAACTGTTGCAGGACAACTTGTGCGATTGCACGGTCCTGTAAAAAGTTATTTTGTTATTCGTGGGACATCTAAAATTTCATAACATGAGTTCTTATGCAGATAAAATTCCTCTTTATATTCAACACAGTGATATTCAATGGGATGCAACTGACTTGGTTCAAAACAATTATCCAATTGAAAATGATAATTGGGAATTGCAGGAAGGCAATTTTTTGATGCTCAAAGAAAATTCTCCGTTTGATCATAATTACGATCCTTGGAATCGTCAACTAAGAGCATGGCAGTTTTTAGATACAGATAATCATTTACTAGATTGCAAAGGTTGGACAATGAAACTTACGAGCAACATTGCGGCGTCACTTTACGAAATTCGTTACACCACGGTTGCAGGAAAATCAATTCCACTATGGAGATACTGCGATGAATCAAAATATGTGTGCGTTCCATCCTGAAGAAATAATTTTAGAGAATTTTTCAATGGGTGATCATTGGGGAACTGTGGAGTTGATGAAACGATATCCAATTCAAAATAATGAACATTGGTCGTATGTGCGTGATCCA
>Ga0228645_1000058_pt1 | contig 16618 bp, 18 predicted proteins | sample 57DmetaG_FD_190072 | JGI IMG/M metagenome (GOLD analysis project Ga0228645, IMG submission 190072) | Seawater microbial communities from Monterey Bay, California, United States - 57D | ecosystem: Environmental > Aquatic > Marine > Coastal | place: USA: California | collected 2016-11-06 | reverse complement strand
GCACATCGTCCGGAATTTCTTGCCGACTTTAAAAAGAAGAAATTAGAAAGTTACAAATCATTTCAAGATTGGGCAATTGATGTAGAGTTTTTTGATAAAGACTTTCTTACATATATCAACAGTAAATATCTCAAGAAGTTTAAGAAACGATTAGCAAATTTATATATGTATATACAAAAAGGTAATCTGTCGGAAATCATTACAGAAAACAAAGTAAAGGTTGATAGCAACTCAGTAAAGAAGTGGGCAAAGGATTTAAGAGTTCTTACTAAAGCATACAAATCAATTGGTGATAATAGTCAAGACCCACAGACAATCAAAGACTTTAAGAAAGTAAGAAGAGCATTTGGTACATTCCAAGAAAACTTTGAACAATGGGTTTACAAATTCTTTTTGCAGTATAAACATACAGGTGCGAAGGGTAAGGAAATGGAATCCTGGGAAGAAAAAGAAGTTCGTGAAAAATGTTGGAGAGCAGTTACAAGTCTTGGTGGTAACTTTCCAGAGATGTGGGACTTTATAGATAAAAAGCATCGTGTAAGTCCACAGATACTGGCAAGAGAACGAGAAACAAACATTCGAAGGTATCGTGCAGAATTCCGCTTGGGAATCAAAGCACTTCTTCAGTACATTGCGATAGAAGGTGATCAAGAACGAGAGAAACCAATTGAACAAGCACAAATAGGACCTGTTAAATTGGTTATTCATAACTTCAAAAGAAAAGGTGGAACAGAACAAGGAGAAGCAAGTCGTGAAAAAAGTTTCAAGGAGTTAGTAAATGGAATTAAGAGTTGGTCAAAGAAAATTCAAAAAGCAGGTTTTGGAAAGTGTATAGAAGGATTAACCGTTGATTTAGACTTCGGATTAACAGCAGATACTGGGGAACTGGTTAATGGTGAGTATTACATGAATAAAGATATGCTCAAGTTGTATGGATGTGGAATGACTCAAGATACATTCACTCACGAACTTGGTCATCGTTTTTGGTATCGTAATGTTCCATCTAATGCAAAGAAGCATTGGCAAGATACAATTAAAAGCAAGAAAGTATCTATTGAACGTAAAGATGTAGAGGATTATGTAGAAAAGTATTTTGATAAGAACGGAAGCAAGATACATAAAAGACGAACAGGATTGAAAGTCATTGATAAAAAAGAAACCAACGCCGAGACCAAAGCAAAGTTCAAAGCATTACAAATGACATCCGTTTGGTCAACCGAGAACAGAAAAGAAGTTGTAACAAAATTAGCAGATAGATGGGTTGGACCTGGTAAAGAAATTCCAATTGAACACATTACCAACTACGGAAATACAAATCCAGAAGAAGCATTTGCAGAAGCATTTAAACTATATATAATAAGAGGACCTGGTAAACTAGGAGAGTGGACTCGTTGGTTCTTTCGCGAAATTGTCAGAACAGGTGGAGCAAATATAAACGAAATGAAGATACAAGAAATCAATATGAAGTCAGCACCTAAATCAGGTGCACAAGTTTCCAAAATGTTAAAAGACAAAGGATTTCCAAATGTGAAAGTACAGAAAAGTGGAAGTTACTATCACTTCGTAGGTGGTGTTGCAAATCACTTTAAAGAACAAACTATCCACGACTATGGATTAAGAATCGGAGATTTTACATTTGAACAATGGTTCAAGGAATTCAAAGAAATGTATCTTGGCAATGATATTCCTGCGGAATCCTTTTCTAACAACAAAATAATTTCCAAAAACAATTCAGATACCAAACATCCAGATATGAAATATACAAAAGAATCATTAAACGAAGTCGCAATGAACAAAGACAATGTTCACGAGTTTATCAAGTTTGCAAAAAAAGCATTACAATTAAAAGAAAAAGTATCAGTAAAACTTTTAGAGAAACGACATCAGCATATGACAGCTGCTTGTTATGATCCCAACACAAATGAGATTTCTATATATACAAAAGGCAGAGCATTTCCAGATGTGTGCAGAAGTTTAGCACATGAAATGGTACATCAAAAACAAAATGAACTAGGTGTTCTTGAAGTGAACAGTGGTGAAACAGGAAGTGATATAGAAAACGAAGCAAATGCGTGTGCTGGTATTATTATGAGAAATTTTGGTGAAATTGTAGAAAATCTTTACGATTGATTCGGTTTTGCAAGTTTTCTAATCAAAGATTCAAAAAGATGATACTTGTTTGAACTTAATTTATCTACATTAGATACCTTCCAAACAACGACAGAATTTGTTTTGGTATATAAATACGATGGAGGTCTTTTGGGATTCTTACTTGATGTGACAAATATCATCATCTCACTTGTGTGTATATCCGAGTCAGTGATTCTGCTATATGAGTGTTCATAACAATCACTTGTAATTACTTTTTGATAAATTCTATCAAGAACCGGATCACCTGCTTTCATTTCTTCTGTTTGGGGTGCATCCTTTTTCATTAACATACGGGATTGTCCTTGTTTTTGTTTTGGTGAACTTTGAACGTACCGATCACGATTCCAAGTTTTGTATCCGTACGTTAAATAGTTAAAGAATCCTTCGCAATATTTTGCGATTTGCTGGTTTTCTGGACAAATAAAGTAAGTAAAGTTCATATCACATCATCATTAAGTGAATATAACCTTTATTTGAATATAAATATAATATATATTTTATTTAGATTTAGATTTTTTCTTTAATTCACCTTCAGCAACTCTTCTTCTTAGAGCAGAACTACTATAATCGTGTTTACGAGAATTGTACATTACTTTGTCAAGATGTCCTGGTAAATCTTGTCCGGTGAATGGCTTGTCTTTCCAATCGTCCCCCACAAAACGGATATCATAATCAATTCCTTTTAGAATCTCAATTAAGTCTGATTCAGTTTCGTATGGAATAATTTCATCAACGAACTTACTCCCACGAAGTTGTATATATCGTTCTACAACCGATTGAATTGGTTTGTTTTTGTCTGCTCTATCTAATTGTGGATTGGTGTGCAATCCTACGATCAAATAATCACAATGTCGTTTACAATCTTCCATCATAAGCACATGACCCGCATGAAATACGTCCATTGCCCCACAAGTAAATCCTTTGATAAGTTTATCTGTCATAATTAAATTTCTTTTAAGAGTTTATATGTATGTTCCCAATCGTCCACTTGGAACACTTTATCAGGTTCTTTGAGTACATTTGCGATTGGGTAATCGTTTCCACCTTCCATTGTTTTATCACCAAAAAACCAAATATCTCCTTCAATTTTTCTTCTTATTTGCGATTTGTTTTTACCAAACTTGTGAATGTCTACACTAATCTGACCTCCTGCACTTGCTTCTAACTCAGGAAACATTTTGTTTATTGCCTGACAAATAAACTCTCGTTCTTTGTTAATTTTATCCCACTCGTAGTATTCTTCTCGTTGTTTTTGTGTACAATTTCTACCGACAACACTTATATTTAGTAAACCAACCCGTTCTTCTATGTGATTTCCAGCTTTAACAGAATAATTGCTGATATCAATTAAGTTTTTACAGGTGTCAAGTAGACTTTTACTTGGTTGCCACTTACTTACTTCTATCATGTCACCTTGTCTAAAAACAACGTTACCACCACACTGATGTGATTCAGTTACCTCTTTCCATATATTAACTCCAACCTGCTCTATTGTTTTGTCGTGGTCAGATCCAGTTAATAGATATACATTTTTGTTTTTGATCCAGTTCCTAAAAAACTTCTCAAACTCCACATCCATCTTTAAACGACTTGGAGTTAAAGTTCCGTCTACATCAAACACATAATTTATTCGTCTAGCCATGGTTGTTTTAATATTTCTTGTTGTAAATCTTTATCTAATAGTGAAAATAAATATTTAATTTCATTTATTAAACAAGCAGATAACAACGATTTATCAACAAAACCTTCAACTCTTCTGTGTTTTAACTTATATACCTGCGATTTTATACGCACCACAATATCAGTATCATCATATCCCATGTTCATAAATATTATAAAAAATAGTTTTTATAATTTATGGATGGTTTTTTTATTTAAAATGTATGATCAAATCTGCCTCGGGTGGTATTCATCACTCTGACGTGTTTTCGTTTAAATCAGTAGATTGCTTGATATCTTTCATGTTATTCAGTTCTTCCACAATCTCATTTAAATCAAAATCATTATTAACCAGAATTCCGAATATTTTAGTTGGTGAGACACCAAGTTTAAGGTTTTCTTTTATCCAAAATTTCCACGGATCGGTTAGTGGGTTACTCATACAGGTATATATATATTTATATTTATATTTTTAAACAAAAAAGGTGAGGAAATAATCCTCACCTTAAAAATAAAATGTATTATTTTTTAACTAGAACTTTTTTCTTCTTCGTCGACAACTTCAAAATCAGCATCTACTACATCTTCTTCTTTTTTGTCAGTTGATTGCTCACCACTATCGGCAGTTTCTTCTGCTTCAGTTGGTTGTGTATGTGGAATTAACTTTTGGACATGATCCATTAAGTTTTTTGATAACTCAGTCAACTTAGAAGGTTCAATCGTTGCATCTTCAAGTTCTTTTTTGGTAGTTTCAAGAAGCTCGTTGGTTTGCTTAACTTCGTCTTCTGGAATTTTTTCTTTGTTTTCTTCGAGCATTTTTTCTATTTGATAAACACCCGAATCTACTTGATTACGAAGTTCAATTTTTTCTTTCTTTTGTTTATCTTCATCTGCATACTTCTCAGCATCTGCCTTCATCTTCTCAACTTCGTCTTTGTCAAGTCCACTTGAATCACTAATAGTAATTTTTTGATCTTTACCAGTTCCTTTGTCGGTTGCACTTACATTAAGTATACCATTTGCATCAATATCAAATGTAACTTCAACTTGAGGTGTTCCTCTTGGAGCAGGTTGTATTCCGTCTAATTTGAAGTTTCCGAGTTTTTTGTTATCAGCAGACATTGCTCGTTCACCTTGTAAAACTACAATATCAACCTCTGGTTGGTTATCTGATGCAGTTGTGAATGTTTGCGATTTCTTTGTTGGAATTGTAGTATTGCGTTCTATCATTGGTGTAGACACCCCACCTTGCGTTTCTATTCCAAGAGTAAGTGGAGTTACATCAAGCAACAAAACATCACTTACACCCTCGTCTCCTGCTAGTATAGCACCTTGAATGGCTGCACCAAGAGCAACTACTTCATCTGGATTAACTCCTTGGTGTGGATCATTGCCACCTGCAAGTTCTTTTGCAAGTTCTACAACTTTAGGACTGCGAGTCATTCCACCTACTAAAATTAGGTTTTTAACTTCACTCATTGTGATACCTGCATCATCAAGGCATTTTTCAAATGGTTCTTTTGTACGAGCATATAGTGAATCACAAATTTGTTCAAACTTGCTACGAGTAACATCAATGTTTAAGTGTTTTGGTCCACTTGCATCCGCAGTAATAAACGGAAGATTAATTGTTGTGGACGAACTTGATGATAATGCTACTTTTGCTTTTTCTGCTTCTTCTTTAAGACGTTGCATTGCTTGGCCATCATCTTTCAAATCAATGCCAGACTCTGACTTGAATTCGGAAACAAGGTAATCAATAAGAGTATCATCCCAATTATCTCCTCCAAGTTGAGTATCACCGTTGGTAGACTTTACTTCAAATACTCCGTCACCAATTTCTAAAATAGAAACATCATAAGTTCCACCACCAAGGTCGTAAACTGCGATTGTTTCTTCGTTCTTTTTTTCAAGTCCATACGCAAGTGAAGCAGCCGTTGGTTCGTTAACGATACGCAATACTTCAAGACCTGCGATTTCACCTGCATCCTTCGTTGCTTGTCGTTGTGAATCGTTAAAGTAAGCAGGTACGGTAATAACTGCTTGTTTTACTTCTTCTCCAAGATATGCTTCTGCATCTGCTTTTAATTTACCAAGAACAATACTTGCGATAAACTCAGGTGCATATTCTTTTTCTTCGTCACCATCTTTGCATTTGATGTATGCATCTCCGTTTTTACCAGATACAACAGAATAAGGAAGATTTTTAACTTCGTTCTTTATCTCTTTGTATTTTCGTCCTATAAGACGTTTCGCAGAAAAAATTGTATTCTCTGGATTAGTGATTGCTTGTCTTTTTGCGGCCTGACCTACAAGTCTTTCTCCGTCTTTTGCAAATCCAACTATACTTGGGGTAGTTCTTGCTCCCTCTGAGTTGGTTATCACTTTTGGTTCTCCTGCTTCTACCACCGCAACACAACTGTTCGATGTACCTAAATCAATGCCAATTACTTTAGCCATTTTCTATTCCTCTTTTTATTTTGTTAGTTTTGTTTGAATCTCGTTTGAGCATTCTAGATAATCTCCGTTGAGCATTATCTGCATATAAATATAATCTAAAATACTTTTATTCTCCTTCTTTTCCGTCACACGGACCTCCGGCCTTTTTTGCAAACTCGCAATAACGACAATTCTTTTTATTTTTACCGGGTGTTTTTGGAAATGAACAATCCATATTATATTCACCACCTTTAGTGAATGATTCATTTAGAAAGTTGTTGAAACTTGACCATGCTTCTTTACTAGACATATTTCCATGTGGTGGAACAAATCGTTGTATACGATCACCACTCCAAACATCATCAGGATCATGCTTACGTTTTAGAATAATAAACTCTACTTCTATTTTATCAAGTGGTACATTAAATTCTTTTGCATAGAAAACCTTATATAATAACAACTGATGTGTTTTACTTTCATCTGCTTTTTGCCACTTATTCCAACCACGTGTAGAAGTCTTCAAATCAATAATCTTATACTTTTGATTGACTTTATCAAACAACACAACGTCAAGAAATCCAATGTATCCTACATTCTTTCTTACTTCTAAATCAATTGAAGTCTCTATACCAGATAAAGTATGACGATTTTTTGAGAAGTATTTACTTCGTACATCTTCTTGTAAAAAGTAATCAAGTATTTCATTGCCGTCTTGAACAAACTCGTTAAACTCTTCATCGGTCATACAACGTTTACCATCAATAAGATTACGGTCTTCATCTGCAATGGTTGTCATGGTTTGCAATAATTTTGCTTTCCAATCAACAGAATCAACATCGAGGTGTGGTTGATTATACATCATTTCAAGATAATCTTGAATAACTTCGTGCATGGAAGTACCAAACACCAAGTGTATGTTACTTTCTTTCTTACGAAGGTTATCTACATATGCAAGTTTCCAACTACGTGGGCATTTATAGTACATTGAGTATTGTGAAAAACTCACATACTTATTGAACTTCTTTTCTTTAACTTGCTTTTTTTCTCCAACTGCTACTTGTGTCATACTAAATTAATCACTTCCATCTTTACTGATTGTTGCTTCGTATATATTACAACGAAGAAGTTGTTCTCCTCGCAATACACCCATTTCAAATGTGTCACGCATACTTTCGTATAATTCACGATCATCGTATCCAAAGTGTCCTAAATCTGCTAGGTGTGTTAAATATTGTTCGTAATTCATACCTGTTTTACGTTGAACCATACTTTTAAGATACGTAACCGCATATTCAGTAGATTCAAATAACTTAACAGGAGTATTTTTAAGTGTTGAGTCTTTTATATAATATTTCATTGTTACTTACAATAGTAGTTGATTTTATATAATAAGTCAAGGGATATTTCGTGCGAACTTGATTATAATAACTTTGTATATACAATATTTATTCGTATGAATAAATCATATACGGAGAGTGTGGTCGATTGGGTTGATAGTAAAGATAGACATCAACTTGAATTTAGACAAGCAGTAAACGAAGTGCTTGAAACGTTGTCACCGATTGTAGATACTGATTCTACATATCAAGATTTGGGATTACTTGAGAGGTTGGTTGAACCCGAACGAGTAATTACATTCAGGATTCCTTGGGTAGATGATAATAACAAAGTTCATGTAAACAGAGGATATCGTGTACAATTTAATAGTGCGATTGGTCCATATAAAGGTGGATTACGATTTCATCCATCAGTTAATCTTAGTATTATCAAGTTCCTCGGATTTGAACAAACATTCAAGAATTCTCTTACAGGTCTTCCTATGGGTGGAGGAAAAGGAGGAAGTGATTTTGATCCAAAAGGAAAAAGTGACAATGAAGTGATGCGTTTTTGTCAATCGTTTATGGTTGAATTGAGCAAGCATATAGGTCAGTTCACCGATGTTCCAGCCGGTGATATTGGAGTAGGTGCAAGAGAAGTTGGATTTTTATATGGTCATTACAAACGTTTACAAAACGAAGTAGTAGGAGTTCTTACAGGCAAAGGTCTTGATTTTGGTGGTAGTTTAGTAAGAACCGAAGCAACTGGATACGGAACTTGTTACTTTATGAAAGAAATGCTCGGAGTTCTTAACACAGATTTTGATAAAAAGAAAGTTATCATATCAGGATCAGGTAACGTAGCAATATATGCAATGGAAAAAACTATTGAACTTGGTGGTGTAGTAGTAGCAATGAGTGATTCAAGTGGATTTGTATACAATTCACATGGACTTAAACTTGATGTAATGAAAGACATCAAGGAAACTAAAAGATTGCGAATAGAAGAATATGTAAAACAAGACAAAGATGCGATATTCAGCAACACAGGAAGCATTTGGGATAACAAATGTGATATAGCACTTCCGTGTGCAACACAAAACGAATTAGAGAAAAAACACGCAGAACTTCTTGTGCGTGATGGTTTGATTGCGGTTGCAGAAGGAGCAAATATGCCATGTACACCAGAAGCAGTTGAAGTATTTCACAAAAACAACATTCCGTTTGGTCCTGGTAAAGCATCTAACGCAGGTGGTGTTGCAGTAAGTGGATTAGAAATGTCACAAAATAGTTTGCGTGATAGTTGGAGTTTTGACAAAGTAGATAAAAAACTTCAAAATATCATGAAGAATATTCACGACAAATCATATGAAGCATCAGAAACCTATAACGATAAAGGTAATTATGTTATGGGTGCTAATATTGTAGGATTTCAAAAAGTTGCAAATGCAATGATTTCACAAGGAATTGTTTAATATACAAATATATATATTTATGAGCAAATATGTAGATGATGTAATAAAAAAGGTTGAAGCAAAAAACCACTCCGAACCAACATTCATTCAAGCAGTAAACGAAGTATATTCAAGTCTTCATTCTGTTGTAAACAAACACTCCGAATTCAAAAAAGTAAATCTACTTGAACGATTAGCAGAACCAGAAAAGCAAATTATATTTAGTGTACCTTGGATTGACGAAATAGGAAATGTTCATGTTAATCGTGGATACCGGGTTCAGTTTAATAGTGTATTGGGACCATACAAAGGTGGATTGAGATTTCATCCAAGTGTTAATTTAGGAACAATGAAGTTTCTTGGATTTGAACAAACTTTCAAAAACTCACTAACCGGTCTTCAGATTGGAGGAGCAAAAGGAGGAAGTGATTTTGATCCAAACGGAAAAACAGATTTAGAGATTATGAGGTTTTGTCAGTCGTTTATGACTAAACTCCACGAACACCTCGGTCACAAGACGGATGTACCCGCAGGTGACATTGGGGTTGGATACAAAGAGATAGGGTATTTATTCGGTCAGTACAAGGCACTATATAGCAAATATGAACCAGGTCTTATTACAGGTAAATCACCTGCTTGGGGTGGAATCCACGGAAGAAAAGAAGCAACAGGGTACGGAACAATTTATTTCACAGAAGAAATGCTTAAAAATCATCACACGGATATCAAGGGAAAAGTCATTACCGTAAGTGGATTTGGCCAAGTATCATTTGGTGTTGTAAAAAAGGCAGTAGAAATGGGTGCTAAAGTGGTTACTATATCAGGACCAGATGGATATATACATATGAAAAATGGAATCAAGAAAAATATGATTCCTTATATGGAAACTCTACGAGAAAGCAATGCTGATGTTGTTAAACCTTTCGCAGATAAATTCGGAGTAGATTTTATTAAAGGTAAAAAACCTTGGGAGATTCGTTGTGATATAGCAATTCCGAGTGCCATCCAAAACGAAATTACAGAAAAAGATGCGGAAATGCTCATTGATAACGATTGTAAGTTTATAGCAGAAGCAGCTAATATGCCTTGTACAGAAGAAGCAATAAAACTCTTTAACGACAAATTGGTGGTAGTTGCTCCAAGTAAAGCAGTTAACGCAGGAGGAGTAGCAGTATCAGCATTAGAAATGCGTCAGAACGCAGGATGGGAAAAGTGGAGTATGCCACAGGTAGATAATAAACTAAGAGAGATTATGAAACAAATTCATGCTTCTTGTTTACGCAACGCAAGAAAATACGGAACAGAAGGTGATTACACTCTTGGTGCTAATGTGGGTGGATTTCTACGAGTAGCAAATGCAGCGATTGCTCATGGAATCATTTAAAGATTTCAGCAGGAATATCCTCTGATTTTATTTGTTTCACAATGGAATCTGGAACATAAACCATTGCATCGGTCATGAATAAGTAATCAATTGTTTTTGGATATTTATATTCTCCAATTTTTAACTTTCCATCGGATATATGTAATAATGTATACTTTGATATAGTTCCATATACTCCACGGGTCATAGATTTGGTGTTTGTACTTGTAGAATAACTTTCGGTTAATCCTGCTATAACCCATTTAAGAGACATTGATAATGAATCAGAATAATATTCAGCAGTAAAATTATCGTCTGATATGTATATCTCGGCTTTATACATTTTTTTATTAAATGCCTTTGCTATTAATTTATTCACTTATATAAATATATCAATATACTTGCTTTTAGTCAAATAATCATATAATTTAAACAGGTATATATTTATATATCTATGAACGAAGATTACTATACCACATTAAGTGTATCTAAAACGGCATCCACGGATGAAATTAAAAAAGCTTACCGAAAATTAGCAATAAAATGGCATCCCGATAAAAACAAAGGAGATGCCGCTGCCGAGGAGCAATTTAAAAAGATATCCGAGGCATACGAAGTTTTATCAGATGAAAACAAAAAGGCTCAGTATGATCAGTTCGGTCACAATGCGTTTCAACAAGGTCCGGGTACAGGAGGATTCCAAGGAGGTCGTGATCCGTTTGATATGTTTGATTCCTTTTTTAACCAAGGTAGGGGTCAGGGTTCTGGTCAAGGGGGGTTCAATGGATTTTTTACGAGGGAAAATGGAAAGAAGTCACGTAAAAACATAGTAGGAAGTAATCTTAAATTAGATGTCGAAGTTAAATTAAAAGATATAATAAAAGAAAAATCTATTAACTTATCATATACACGCAACGACCGTTGTACTTCATGTGAGGGTTCGGGAACCACTTCCCAATCATCTCATACGTCATGTACTCATTGTGGTGGTCGTGGAACGTTGTATAGAAACATGGGCATTATGCAAATAGAACAAGAATGTGGTCAATGCTCAGGTACCGGAACTATGATTAAAAATCCGTGTAACACGTGCAGGGGTTCGGGTGTAACTACTCGTAAAGCCAACGCAACTGTAAAAATTCCAGTTGGTTCTCATAGTGGTATAAAACTTCGTGTTTCGGGTCTTGGAAATTACGATAAAGCAGGATATGGAGATTTATATGTTTTTATTCATGTGCTAAACGATGAATTATATGATCGTGATGGAGACGATGTTATCCGAAAACTTGATATTAACTTTTACGATCTACTACTTGGTACAGAACTTGAAATAGAATCTTTGTATGGAAATGTAAAAGTAAAAATTCCGAAAATGTCTAAACCAGATCAAATCCTAAAAGTAAAAGACTACGGAGTTCCTAATATGAGCTCACATAGAAAAGGAGATATGTTTTTAATTTTAAATCCCAACTTTCCTACGGAAATAACAGAAGAACAAAAAAGTATATTACAATTATACAAAAAAAGTGTATAAATTTATTTTTTTCGTTTTCCTACCCCACCACCTTTAAATGGTACTGATGCTTTATTTGCATCGTAGGTTCTTTGTGGTTTTAAACGATATGTAATACGTCCTTTGGACATATCGTATTTGCTAATTTCTATGGTAACTCTGTCTCCAACGGTTAACTTAATAAAGTGTTGTTTAAGTTTTCCCGCAAGAGAACAAAGTAGCATAGTTTTATTGTCACCTTGATTCAATTCAACATCAAACATTGTTCCGGGAAGAAGTTTCTTAACGATTCCTTCTATCTCCATGATATCAGGATTATTTTTGCGTGACATAATATAAATTAAGTTAGAATTTCATCAACAAGACCATATTTTAAACAAGTTTTGGCATCCCACCATAAATCATGTTTTAACAAGTCATCCATTTTAGTTTTGGGAATCTTTGTTTTCGCATTATAAATTTCTTTAATGCGTTTCATTAGGTTCTCGTTGTTCTTCATATCATCTTGAAGTTCAGTAAACTTACCCCAACTACCCGAACTAAGTTGATGCACTAGCATATATGCGTTTTCACCCATAAATCGTTTTGCACCACACACACTCATGATTGTACCTGCACTTGCAGCGCATCCATCAATGTAGGTGTATACGGGAGTCTTTGACTTCATAATATAGTCAATACTACCAAACGCAGCGAATACACTTCCACCATAACTATTAATTCTCAAATGAAGTGGTGGAGGAGTTTCCATGCCTAGTTTAACTGCAACCATCTCCATTTGTCTTCCAATAGATGAAATTTCTTTGTTTAATTTGAAATTCTCTTTTTGTGTGACACTACTGTAAAAGTATATGATGTTATCCTCACCTTCAACCGTGTCCATTGTACCCTCGGCTGCATTTTTTACAGTTTTCTTAGTAGACTTTTTTCCAGGTACAACCTTTTTGGTTGCGTTGATAGTATCAAATTCCCAGTTATACATAATTATCTAATCTTTCTAGGTTTGTTGGTTTTAACAATTGACACCTTGGATGCAGGATCGTAGTTTTTGCAAATACCAATCCAATATTGTGCTTCAATTTTAGCATCATTTTCATTAGTGAAATTCCTATCGGAAGTTCGGCGTCTATCACGTGTGACCACAAAAACTTCGGTTTCAGGATCGTTATTATAGTTATTATACTTTTTCATATATTTATGTATATATTAGTTATTGTCAGGAAGAATAATATTGTTAGGTGTTTCCACTTTCACAACACTTTCTTCGTTAGAGTCGTTATCAGAGTCCAATATAATTTCACTTGGAGGATCGGGTAGTTCCGATTTATCCGACTCGTTAGAGTCGAAGGAATTTTTTTCGGTATTATTTTTTGCATAACAAGATGCATCTTGAAACATTTCATCGAGGAAATTTTTTTGATCCTTTGATTCTTCAAGAGGAAATCCACATTGATTGAAACCAGCATCCTTTAAATCACCTTTAATACTATCAATTACGGTACAATCAAGATCAGATAACCCGTACTTACTTTCGTAGTAATCAAAAATTTCACGTGCCTTGGGATGTAAATCTTCACGTATGTAATCGTTTTTAATTGTATGAACAACATCCCAATCAGTATTTGCTACTCCGTGCCAATCGTAAGTAAAACTTTCCGATTCACTTGTCTTTTCGACGGAGTCGAACGAATTTTTTTCGGAAGGTTGTCCGTTTGCATAATCGGTATTATTGTACATCGCATTGATCATATCTACATCAACGTTACCATCAATATCATATGGATCATGTCGTTCATCCGAAGTATCGGTATCGAAAGAATTTTTTTTCAAGGGATTGTCGGTGCTTTGACGAATGCATCCCGCAATAATTGATTCTTTACGATTAACATCATCAAAGTCAATAAGACCTTCTATGGGATTACCAGGTTCATCTAACAAGTCATGGAGTGATGTAGTAGTATCATACTCAGATGGTATACCCACGGGTCCTTCGGGACCTTTTTCCGAATAAAGATTAGAATCATCAGGTCCTTCTTCATCTTCACCACCATCCCATGTTTCAAAATCATCATAGTCTTCATCATCATATTCAGTACCTTCATCATCGTAATATACAGGTGCTTCGTATTTGGGAACTAAATCATAAGGATTTTCAATTTCTTCGTGGACAACATAACGATAAACACGAACTTTTTGACGATCACTATCTTCAGGTACACTAACTACCGCACTTGGATTTACTTTAACAGTAACAAGACGATCACCCGTATGTTCATTATTTTCATCGGTTTTAAAATTTCCATAACAACGAACATACTCAATACTACCACAATGCAGTCCACTTGAACAATGCTTTGTAGGATCAGCAGTTACTTCTTCATAAGGCATCTTTACCTTATCACCAACTTTATTGGAAATAGTTCCAGTATACTTGTCGGTGTAATCACGATTAATTGCTTTGTAAGCAAGAAAACAACCGTCTTCGGTGATAGGAAGGTTCTCATGTTCCAAAAAGGTATAAAGTTGATCTATGCTACCTTCAGAGGGATTATCCATAAGATTAACAAGGAAGTTCAACATAGGAGTTGCTTCATCTCCGTTGTGGATCATTTGCACGATACGTTGAGTAAGAACATTATGAACAATCGTTCCGTTGTAAATAAGATTATCACCGTCAACGGCAATCAAACCATTTGAGAATTCCTTGTATCCATTTTTGACATCAAGCATTTTCTCAACTTCGAGGAAATTTTTTGCGAGTAAAGCTTTCTTGATCTTATAAAAATTAGGATGAGATTTACCAATAACGGATGGACCAGTTTCGGCAATAAGAGTAATAGTTGAGTCGGTGATGATACTTTGCATTTTAATAACCTTTATTTAGTTTGTTTCTTCGATTGGTGGAAGACCTTGTTTTGCTCTTGCTTTATTTTTATGTGATACTTGTGCTCTATACATTTTAGGAGTAACCATTACTCCGTATAGTCCCATTCTCAAAGGACCGGAACTTCGACCGGATTTTTTTGAGACAGCGTATATCTTAGGATGCTTTTCTTTGTCGGGTAAATTGGTTCTTGCTTTTTTACTCATTGTTCGTTTGCTAGTTGATTGTCAATTTTCTTGGTTGATTCTACTTGTGGGTACTTGTATTTCTTTGCACGGGTTGATTGTTTTCCCATACCAAACTTTTTCTTTAATCTATGTTTCCAATGTTGTGATGCTTTCATAATGTATATATATTTGTTAGATGTTAAATTTAATATTATAATAATACCCCATAAATCGTCTCTCGTCAACTTTTTTTTAATTTCATGCGAAATCAAAAAAAACTTTCCCTCGACTTGTTAGTATCCATTGATATTACTTCTTAGTGGAATTTATCAATTCCATGTATTCTACAAGGTTATTCATTGCATTGGTGTAGTTACCAGAACCCTCTAAAGCATTTCCCATATACCTTACCATAGGATACTCCTTGGAAAGCATAGAATAGATGTTCTTGAGTTCATATGACACCTTACAAGCAAAATATGAAGTAAGACTATTATCATCAAAACTACGAGTGTATCTTGCAAAGTTTCCAAAGTCATTGGCAAATCCATTATCTTCTTCAGATATATTCTTGGAAGCATCACGATTGATAGATATAATTCTACGAATCTTGAAAAGTTCTTTTACCAATTCATCGTTACCAGATTGCTTGAGAAGAACACACACTCGTTTGAAAACACGATTATCAATGATATTAAGTACCGTTTTGTAAGAATGTGTAGTTTTGAAGTGATCAAACTTTCTTGCGGTAATACTTTCATAAAGAGAACCAGTTTTGTTTTCAAACGAAGAAACAATGTATTCGGAAATTACATCAAATACATTCTTGAAGTTTTCATACTTGGATAATTTCTTGGTTTGACCAATCTTAATTCCGTAAATGTCCACTTCATCTTGTTCAAGAACCCTTTTAAGAAGTTGCTCAAGATGACGAGAATTATGATACTCATCGTTCTTATGAATAATTTTCCAATTACGAATCGGAACATAATAAATGGTTTTCTTTGAGTTTAATAGAAGTTCTTCATCAGATGAGAAATTACACGCATGATTCCACCCACAATCATCAATCTTCTTGCAAGCAATAATTGTTCCTTTGGTTTTAGTGGATGTAGTACGATTAACCGTAGGTTTCTCTAATTCAGAAGTTTTGCGAACTTTAGAAGGATAACCAATGAGTTTCAGATACTTACGTTCTTTGTTGGAAAACTTATCAAACACAAGAACTACTTTTTGATTGTTCTCACGAACATAATGATTTACACGACTAACACTTCCAGTCGGAAGATCATTTTGAAAAAACTCAACCTCGGCATCAAAAGGAAGTATACCATTCACATCACTTCTACGATTTACCTTATCACCACTACTATACCGATTGCGTTTTGCGTAACCCAACCAAAACAAACGATACTCCATTTTTTGAAGATTAGGATTCTTGGAAACATCACCGTATCGTTCAGATACATCCAGTCCGTTCCAAGAGAGTTGTTCAGTCCACTTGAAGTGTCCAATACGTCCGTTGCTTTCACGATCAATGTCAGAGTAGTATTCTTCGTTGTAACCGATCATACTATTAAAAAGAATACGAGCATCCCAAAAGTTCTTACAATCATTTAATTGCTCGTTCATAATATCCTTAATTTCGTGGTAAACACGTTCAACGAAATTA
>Ga0228645_1000057_pt1 | contig 16645 bp, 13 predicted proteins | sample 57DmetaG_FD_190072 | JGI IMG/M metagenome (GOLD analysis project Ga0228645, IMG submission 190072) | Seawater microbial communities from Monterey Bay, California, United States - 57D | ecosystem: Environmental > Aquatic > Marine > Coastal | place: USA: California | collected 2016-11-06 | reverse complement strand
ATTCTCCGGAGATTTTGATGTTCGTGAAGCGTACAATAGAATGAAAGAATGGGAAGGTGGTATTTTTAATGGGTATAACGCTATTGAAAGATTGGCAAATGCCAGTAATCCTATACACACCTCTGAATTTTTATCATTAGCAAATGGAGTAGACGAATCAACATTGTCGCGTGTAAATGGTTCAACAATTATAAGTAATTTAAAATCTTTTGCGAATGTTGCGGGATATACGACAACTGCATCAGATGGTTTTTCGGAATTACAAACTATTTTAGCAGCGGATGCAACTACTTCTGAATTAACTGCAAGAGGACAGCAAAGAACAGATTATAACATGAGAGTGGGTCAATCTAGAGTGAGAGGAGGTCGTTTCTTTGCCAACTTTAAATTACCTTTAGATGACAATGGCACGGAACTGTATTCTTTTGCAGGAATGAGTTCAAGAAACGGAAACTCTGCTGGTTTTTACAGATTACCAAATCAGTCAAGAACTTTTACACCTGCCTACAACAATGGTTTTTTACCAGAAATTAATTCAACAATTTCAGACCAATCATTAGCAGTGGGTATTAAAGGAAAAATTGGAGAGTGGAATGTAGATTTCTCTAATACATATGGTAAAAATACTTTTGATTTTGTTATTGGGAATACCTATAACGCCTCACTAGGAAATGCTTCTCCAACAACTTTTGATGCTGGTGGGTTTTCTTTTATGCAAAATACTACAAACTTAGATTTATCTAAATTTTATAAAGATACTTTTGAAGGTTTTGGTGTTGCTTTTGGAGGAGAACACAGAATGGAAAACTATGAAATTATTTCTGGTGAAGAGGCTTCTTACACACAATACCAAGCAAATGGTGTGCCCTTTACAGGAATTTCAGGAACTACCCCATTAAAAGACTTTTTTGGAAGATCTAGACCAGGAGGTTCTCAAGTTTTTCCAGGATTTGGCCCTAGAAACGAATTGGATAGATCACGAAGCAGTGTTGCTGCGTATTTAGATTTAGATGCAAAGTTTTCAGAGGGATTCTCTACTACTTTTGCAACGCGTTATGAAAACTATTCAGATTTTGGTTCTACGTTAAATTTCAAGCTAGCTTCCATTTATAAAGTTTCAGATAATTTTAGATTTAGAGCTTCTTACAATACTGGTTTTAGAGCACCTTCTTTACACCAGTTAAACTTTAATTCTACATCTACTATTTTTGAGGACGGAGTGCCTGTTGAGGTAGGTACGTTTGCAAATGATAGTAAAGCGGCACAATTATTAGGAATTCCTCAATTAAAAGAAGAAACATCTAATAGTTTTAGTGCTGGTTTTACAGCAAAATTACCGGATGCTAATCTGACGTTTACAGTAGATGGTTATGTAGTAAATATTGCAGATAGAGTTGTATATACAGGTCAATTTGAGGCATCACTTGATGATGAAGGGAATCCAATTGATGAAGCGAACGCAGAGTTACAGACTTTATTAGAAAAAGCAAATGCATCTGCTGCAGCTTTCTTTGCAAATGCAATAGATACGCAGTCTAAAGGAGTTGATTTTGTAATTTCACATAAAGCTACTTTTGGAGAAAATATGGGATTAAAAACAGATTTATCTGGAACTCTTTCTCAAACGCAACAAGTAGGGGGTGTTAATTCTTCTAAAATATTAAAAGATGCTGGTGAAGAAAGCACTTACTTTCCTGAAACTAGTAGAATATACTTAGAAGAGGCGGTGCCAAGAACTAAATTTAACTTAACCAATAGTTTAACTTCTGGGAAATTTAATTTTTTCTTAAGAAATGTATACTTTGGTGAAGTATCTGAGGCAACAAATACTGTTGCTAATCAACAAATATTTGCTTCCAAAATTGTTACAGATTTATCTCTTGGGTATAAAGCTACAAATGATTTAACTTTTACAGTAGGGGCTAATAACTTATTAGATGTTGCCCCAGACAGAGCTATTGAAGCGAACCGTAGTAGTGGACGTTTTGACTGGTCTAGAAGGTCTCAACAATTTGGTATTGGTGGTCGTTTTTTATTCGCAAGAGTAAGTTTAACCTTAAAGTAAATTAATATAAAAGATAAAAAAAAGCGGCAATTGCCGCTTTTTTTTATCTTTTATATTTTAAAAGGCTAAAAGTATTTTCATCAAATTTTCCATAAGTAAAATACTGAATCCAATCGCCTAAGTTTATATAGGTGCTGTTTTCTTGTAGCTTAATTTCTAAAGGCAAGTGTCTGTGACCAAAAACAAAATAATCAAAGTGCTTTTGCGTAAGTTTTTGTTTGCAGTACAAAACCAGCCACTCCTTTTCATCTCCCAAAAATTCAGCATCTTCATCGCCAGAAATCAATTTATTTTTTACAGACATGTATTGGCCTAATGTTACCCCTAAATCTGGATGAAGCCATTGAAACAGCCACTTAAATAAGGGAAATGTAAATACCTTTTTCATCCGTTTGTAGCCTTTGTCACCAGGGCCTAATCCATCTCCATGACCAATTAAGAATTTTTTATCATTAATGAGAAATTCTTGGGGAGAATGAAAAACAGGGATGTTTAGCTCTTTTTTAAAGTAATCTTTCATCCACAAATCATGATTTCCTACAAAAAAATAAATAGGAATTTCGAGATCTCTAATTTCTGCTAACTTTCCTAAAACACGAACAAATCCTTTTGGAACAACGGTTTTGTATTCAAACCAGAAATCGAATAAATCACCTAGTAAAAAAAGTACTTCCGCATCTTTTTTTATTTCATCTAGCCAAGCAACAAACTTTTTTTCACGAGGAAAACTAGCTTCTGATGTTGGTGCTCCTAAATGTTGGTCTGAAGCAAAGTATATTTTTTTATTTTCTGAGGAAGTTATTGAAATCAAAAAACGTGTTATTTATGATTGTAAAAATAGAAAAACTTATTTACAAAGGGTCATTTATTTTTTTATGGATTTGTATCTCCTATACTAAATACTGTTTTCCCGTTGACGTTCATTTGTTTTTGCGCTTCAAAATTAGGCATTAAAACGGTATTTAATTCGTTTAAATCCCAATTTTTTTTTGGGTTTGTAAACCATTCGGCAATATTCATTTTAATTTCGATGGTTGCATTGTTTTTAATGTCTATGCTTCCCAAATCGACCCTAAAAGAGGTATCTTCAAAGTTTAAATTTGTTGGGTCAGTTCTATCTACAGCTCTGATCATGTGATAATTGAAATTTGCATCTTGATTGTTTGTGTCTTTATATTTGCCGTCGAACTGCATATAATGATAGCCACCCCCTAACATTCCTGGGACATTAAAATTTACTGAATTCAAATCTTGATAGCTTCCATCGGTATTTTCTGTATCTGTTAAACCAAACGTAAATTTTAATTTGTAGTTGCCAGGATAAACATCTGAGATGGTAATTAGATTGCCAGAGTTTTCACCAACATCTATAAGGAAGTGATTGTTTGTATCCTCGATTAAACTAATATTAGAAATCAGGTATCTCAAACGTTCTATACTGATATTTTCTCCATTAGCCGTTGTGAATTTAAAAGTATTAAAATCTTGATTCGTTACAGAAATTCCATTCCAATTTTGTGTAAAATTTAGAGTAACGGTTAAATTTTCTTCATTTTTACTACAAGAAAATAAAAGAAAAAGGATTGCTAATAAAAAAGGTACTAATTTTTTCATTTTTATTTAATTTTGATAATTAACCCATCAGAAAAGCCTTTGTTTAATGAGATGTCACCATTAAAACTGCTGCTTTCTCCTACTGCGATTATTGTTTTATCGTTCAATTCAATGGCATCATACAAAAAATCGATTTCTGATCCTCCAACTGTTTGTTGCCATTCCAATACTCCTTCAGCATTTATTTTAAGGATCAAAGCATCATTTTGCCCTTGGTTGGTAAAACCATTATCAGAACTTCTTGAGCTTCCCGCAATGATAAACCCATCATCTTGTGTCATAGAAACTGAACGCGCAACATCAAAACTAGTGCCTCCAAATGTTTTTTCCCAAATGAGACTTCCCTCAGACGAGATTTTTAAGACCCATACATCTGCTCCGCCGTTGTTTATATTGATATCTCCGTCTGAACTTCTTGTATCTCCTACCACTATAAAATTTCCGTCATGTGAAGCACTAATTGCTCTAGCTTCATCTATTTCTGAGCCTCCAAAGCTTTTTTCCCATACAAGAACCCCTTTAGAAGATATTTTAATTACCCAAAAATCATAGGACCCTTTGTTGTTTTTAATGTCTACATCGTTACTGTCTGAGGAACCTACCACAATAAACCCATTATCGGCTGTTTTAACAACTCCTAAAGGGGTATCTGTAAATGATCCGCCATAATACTTGCTCCATTCTAATGCTCCTGTAGCATCAAGCTTTAATGCCCAAAAATCTCCTCCTGCGTGTTTTTGTTTAATAAATTTAGCATTTCCTTGTCCGTTAGAAGCAGAAACATCTAAAACACCTGTAATAAGAAACCCATTATCATCGGTTTGTAAAAGTGTTGTACCATAATCTGCACCAGAAAACCCAAACGTTTTTTGCCAATTAATTTCTCCATCTGGAGATAGTTTTAGTATCCAAAAATCTTGATAATCTGTATTTGAAGTTAGGTCGTTGTCTGAACTATTACTAAAACCTAATAGGGCAAATCCCCCATCAGAGGTATTGATAAGGTCTGCCCCTCTATCATCTTCTGCCCCACCAAACGTTTTTTGCCAAATAAGATTGTTATTCATATCAAATTTTAACATCCAAAAGTCGAAGTTTTCTACTTCTTTCATAGTGATATCTCCGTCATTACTTTGAGTATAGCCTAAAATAGCATATCCTCCGTCAGGGGTTTTTATCACCGATTTTAAAACGTCATTTTTAGAACCGCCTATTGTTTGAGAAAAGTCTAAATCACCAGTAATTGAAATTTCAGGAGGAGTTAAGACCTCTTTTTTAGAGCAGTTATAGAAAAAGATAAGACAAAAAACATACAAAATGTGCGTGATTAAAAAATGTCTTTTTAGCATCAATTATTATTTTTGAATTATAATTTTTTGTGCGAATTGATCGTTTATTTTGATTAGATATATTCCTGATTTCAAAGACCTTGTTTGAAGAACATATTTCATCACATTAAGATTCTTTTTTTCAAAAACTTTTTGACCGAGTATTGAAAAGAGTTTGATATTTTGGAGATGAGTATTATTGTTAGTGCTAATTGTAGTGGTATTTTTTGTTGGATTTGGAAACACTGAAAAGCCAGGAGATGTTTTATTTGTATTTAGTTTCAGAGTGCCACTTTTTCGAACAACAAATAAGCCTCTTTCCATATCGTTGATTATAATGTTCCCACTAGCGAAGTAGGGATATACGCTCCATGCTCCACTAAAATCTGTATTGTCATTATCAGGATAGATGTCAAAGTAACCAACTTCTGTCATCGAGTTTGTTGAATCTGAAATGTTGGTAAGATCTAAAACACGTAATCCTGCTCTGTAACTTGCCATAAAGTAGCGGTTTCCTTTTACATATCCATTATGGTCTATGGCACTTGAAGAGCCGTAATAGGTAGAAGATAATACGGGGTTGTCTAAATCTGAAAAATCAAAAACCAATGTTCGTGTATTTAATCCAAGGTCTCTTTCATCCAACTCGTCACCTACAATAAAATAACGATGATCCTCTGTAAACCAGCCTTGATGTGTGTAACCTAGCTGTGCATAATCTACCTCTGCAATCAATATCACATTGTTTTTATCGGTAACATCTAAGATTGAGATTTTTGTTTCGTTACTTCCTACATATATTTCTTTATCGGTATAAGCTGTATCTGGGCCAATATAATTTACGACTTGAGCATCATGTGAATAACCAGCATCAGCGTAATGGTTTATTTTTATTGGGTTTTTAGGGTCTGAAATATCAACAAAAATAGGACCACCACTATATAAGCTTTCATTAAAAGAGTTTTTACAGCCCACTAGATAAGCAATCCCCGTATCTTCGTTTATAAAAATATTATGACAACTACCCAAGTCGTCGGTAGTGTAAATCGCATCTGATGTAAAGGTTTGTTCGGTAGTTAGGCCTCTCAATTTTGTTAAATCGAAGACTTGCATACCATGCGCTCCAACATTATCAGCCACAATAAAAGCATGATTATTATATACTTTAACATCTCTCCAGTAGTTATTCCCTGCATTAGAGTCTAGCCTCCCTAGAAAAATAGGATTGATAGGATCTGTAATGTCTACAAAAGCGGTGCTATTTGTCATGGCTGCAATAGCATACTCTTTTCCTGTTGTTGTATCTGTCCAGCCCCACACATCACTTCCTCCAGGAGTTCCGTTTGTGTTTGCAAGTGTTGTTACAGGAATCCGAGACATTAAGTCATAGTTATCACAAGGGTATTCTCCGGAAAATCCATTTAAACAAGGTGTTTGTGCTCCAATGGCTTGCAAAATGAATAGAAAAATGAATAGCGGGATTCTCATAATTTACTAAAATACTGAAAATAAATAGATATAGGTTTGAAAGTAATTCCTTCTTTTTTTAGAATGTTCCTATCTTTGCAACATGTTAGAAGACAAAAATACACAAAAAACATCAATAGCCGAACTTGGAGAGTTTGGTTTAATTAAGCACATTACAAAATATTTTAAAGTAGAGAAGGCTTCTACGATAAAGACCATTGGAGACGATGCCGCTGTTCTGGATGCATCAGAAAAACAAACGCTGGTTAGTACCGACTTGTTGATTGAAGGGGTTCATTTTGATTTAAGTTATATGCCTCTTAAGCATTTAGGGTACAAAGCGGTAATGGTCAATCTTTCTGACGTGTATGCAATGAATGGAACTGCAGAACAAATTACAGTTTCTATTGCCGTATCTAATAGGTTTCCTTTAGAGGCAATAGAAACATTGTATGCAGGAATTCAGTTGGCATGTGAAACTTATAACATAGACTTAATAGGTGGGGACACCACTTCCTCTAATAAAGGAATCTTGATTTCTGTAACAGCCATTGGGAAAGCTAAAAAAGAAGAAATTGTCTATAGAGACGGGGCAAAAGAAACCGATTTAATCGTAGTTTCTGGAGATTTAGGAGCTGCTTATTTAGGATTGCAAGTTTTAGAGAGAGAGAAACAAGTTTTTAAGGTTGACCCAAATAATCAACCAGATTTAGACAATTATACCTACCTAATTGAACGTCAATTAAAACCAGAAGCTCGCAAAGATGTTGCGGGCTTATTAAAAGAATTAAATATAAAACCAACCTCAATGATTGATATTTCTGATGGGTTGTCTTCAGAGTTATTTCACATTTGTACTCAAAGTAAAGTAGGGTGTAAGATCTATGAAGAAAAGCTACCCTTAGATCCTCAAGTAATTTCTGCCTGTGAAGAGTTCGAGATAGATTCTACCATGGTTGCCTTGAGTGGAGGTGAAGATTATGAACTTTTATTTACTATACCTATTGCAGATTTTGATAAAATAAAAGGGAATCCTAATTTTTCTATTATTGGCCACGTTACTTCAGAGAACCAGGGTTTAAATTTAGTAACAAGAGCAAATCAAGAAATTGAGTTAAAGGCACAAGGGTGGAATGCTTTAAAGGATCACTAAAGGGTGTTTATTTTAACTTTTATAATACCATTAAATTACAACCTCTTATATCTGAGTTGTCAAAACGGCCAATAATTTCAAAAGTTCCGTTTTGGTGGACTTTTCCTAAGTCTTGAGTTGCTAAAAAAGAGCAAGAATTATAATTGGCCAAATCAATTACATTGATTCCTCCTGCCTTTCCTGTTGGTAGAATAGTTAATGCATCTTCAGTGTCTCGCGTTAAAATTCTCATCCAAGAAGGCGTCTCAAAAACCCCATTTCCTTTAGAGTAGCCTTGACTTAATAATTCTGTCATTCCGTATTCTGAATGAATCGTATCCACACCAAATCCCTTTTGTAAAATTTTATGCAATTCATCTCTAACCAACTCTTTTCTTCTTCCTTTCATGCCACCAGTTTCCATCACTATTGTGTTTTTCAGCTGAAATTTGTGTTTTTCAATCAAATCCAACAAGGCAAAAGAAACTCCGATCAATAAGATTTTTTGGTCCTTTTTGTCAAGATTAATGAGTTTTTGGGCCAATTCATCAATATTATTTAAATAGAATCCACTTTCAGGATTTTTAGACTTTACAATTAAGTCATCAACCATAAAAACCAAAGAAGAACCCTTTCTTTCCAAGTAATTTGGCAATAGAGCCAATACAACATAGTTTTCAATATCTCCATAAAAATGGGCAAACGCTTTTAAATAACTTTCTTTATACAATTTAATATCCGTAACAAAATGTTTGCTTGTAATACTACCTGTTGTTCCAGAACTTGTAAAAACCTCTTGCACTTCCTCTAGAGAGGAAATGATTTTTTTATTCTTAAAAAATTGAATCGGTAGAAAAGGAATTTGTTCAACTTTTTTAACATCAGCAGGATGAATGTATAACAAGTCACAAAAAGAACGGTATACTTTATTATTTTTAAATTGATATTTAAAAACATCTAACGCAAAGTTCGTAAATTGAGCTTCCGATTTTATATTAAAAATAGTTTCTTGCATATAAGGAATACAAAAATAAGATTATTAAGCGCAACCTTTTTAAAGTTTTCAATTTTAATCAAACATTGATCTCAATTTTTAGTTTAATAAGAAAGATTTTTGTTGCCGCCTATTTGATTTATGAACGGAGTATTGTTTCTTTAATCCTATTATTTGATGTACTTTTTTGGGTCGAATTCGAAAATAGATTGTCAACAGATTAATACACGTCCTTAAAAACGATAATAAAATGAAAAAATATACGATACTTTTATTTGGATTACTTGTTTTTTATTCTTGTTTCGATAATAACCAGGAGGCTTCGGACTATCGTTTTGAATACCTGCCAATAGACTCAGCAATTACTCCGGAAAGTTTTACTTTTGGAGAAATCGATACGATTACAATGACATATTTTTTGCCAAATGGCTGTTATTCCTTTGATCAAATTTATTACGAAGTGAAAGATACTACAAGAATAGTTGCTATTTCAGCAATTGTCGAATTGGATATGGCTTGTACCGAGGCACTCATTCAAGAGGAAGCTAAATTTACCGTAAGAGCCACTCAAAAGGAAGACTATCTGCTTAAATTTTTTAAAGGAAAAGAGAGTATTAGTTCAGATATTTTTGAGGAAGTGGTTGTTCCTGTTCATTAGACCCACTAGACCAGCACACCTCATGTAAGCATATTTATAACATAAAAATATTAGCACAGCTGAATTTTATAGATTTTTAGAGTAACTAGTTATTAATTGTTTAAAATTTAACAATAATAATTAGTTCTGTTAAATTTACAAGTCATTGAAAATTATTTGTAATTTCGTTTTTAAATTTTAATAAAAATAAAACTACAAAATGATAGATTTTGGAATTAAAGAAGCTATGCTGGAATTAGGCGTAAAAGATATAAATGAAGGAACTTCTACAGGTTCTAATAATTTTTCTAATGGCGAAATTATTGAATCGTATTCTCCTGTTGATGGAAAACTGATTGGGAAAGTAAAAGCGACGACAAAAGAAGACTTCGAAAGAGTGATGGAAACAGCCACAGAAGCTTTTCTTTCTTTTAGAAATATGCCTGCTCCACAAAGAGGAGAAATTGTTCGTCAGTTTGGAAATAAATTAAGAGAGAAAAAAGAAGCTCTTGGGAAATTGGTTTCTTACGAAATGGGAAAATCATACCAAGAAGGTTTGGGTGAGGTTCAAGAAATGATTGATATCTGTGATTTTGCTGTTGGACTTTCAAGGCAATTAAATGGACAAACAATTCCGTCTGAAAGACCTGGGCATGTAATGAGAGAGCAGTGGCACCCAATAGGTGTTGTTGGCATTATTTCTGCATTTAATTTTCCGGTTGCGGTTTGGGCTTGGAACACTGCTTTAGCATGGATTTGTGGTGATGTATGTGTCTGGAAAGGTTCTGAAAAAGCTCCTTTGTGTTCGGTTGCTTGTCAAAATATCATTGCGAATGTTTTAAAAAAAAATAATTTACCTGAAGGAATCTCTTGTATTATTAATGGAGACTACAAAGTGGGCGAAATGATGACGACCGATCGTAGAGTGCCATTAGTTTCTGCTACAGGTTCCACCAGAATGGGAAGAATTGTCGGTGCAACTGTTGCCCAACGTTTTGGAAAATCTTTACTAGAATTGGGCGGTAACAATGCGATTATAATTACCCCAACGGCAGATTTAAAAGTAGTGGTTCCTGGCGCTGTTTTTGGCGCTGTAGGAACTTGTGGACAACGTTGTACCTCTACAAGAAGACTTATTATTCATGAATCGGTGTATGATACTGTAAGAGATGTCATTGTTGGTGCTTATAGCCAATTAAAGATAGGAAACCCTTTAGATGAAAGAAATCATATTGGTCCTTTAATTGATCATGATGCTGTAAAGACCTATTTAGCGGCCATTGAACAAGCAAAAGCAGAGGGTGGAAATGTATTGGTAGCTGGAGGAGTCTTAAAAGGAGAAGGTTACGAAAGTGGTTGTTATGTTAAACCTGCTATTATAGAAGCCGAAAACCATTTTGAAATTGTACAACACGAAACTTTTGCTCCTATTTTATACTTAATGAAATATACGGGTGAAGTAGAAAATGCTATTGACAAACAAAATGATGTTGCACAAGGATTATCATCTGCAATTATGACTAATGAATTAAAAGAGGCAGAAAAATTCTTGTCTTATGCAGGTTCAGATTGCGGTATTGCAAATGTAAATATTGGAACTTCCGGCGCCGAAATTGGTGGCGCTTTTGGTGGTGAAAAAGAAACTGGTGGCGGACGTGAATCTGGATCTGATGCATGGAAAGTATATATGAGAAGACAAACAAATACGATTAATTACTCAGATGAATTGCCTTTAGCACAAGGAATAAAGTTTGATCTTTAATAGTTTCTAGTTTTTAATACATTAGAAACCCAACTTTTTAAATAGAATTAAACTATCTTGTTTTTATTAAGTCTAAAATTCATGAAATCAGAACACATACAACATTTATATAACAGAGTTGGTTTTGGTATTGAACCAAATAAACTTTTACGGTTATCCAAGAAAAGTAAAAAAGAGGTAGTAAACGAGTTGTTTTTTTTCTCAAAAAAATCAACCAACTTATCCGTAGACACCTCTTTTTTAAAAGAAATTACGTACAAAGATTTTAAAAATAAAGAGAAGAGGAAGGCCTTGCAAAAAATAAGCAGAAAAAAAGTAGTTGAGTTTTCCGTAGCTTGGTTTCAAAGATTAAATAATCCTTCAGAAATTTTAAGAGAAAAAATGACTTTATTTTGGACAAATCATTTTGTTTGCGAGAATAAAAACATTGTATTTGTAAAGAGCTACAACAATATGTTGCGTAAAAATGCTTTGGGTAATTTTAGAGATTTCACAAAAACTGTTTCTAAAGAAGCGGCAATGCTTAATTATTTGAACAATAAACAAAACAGAAAAAAAAGTCCCAATGAGAATTTTGCACGTGAATTAATGGAGCTTTTTACATTGGGTCAAGAAAACTATACTGAGAAAGATATTAAAGAGTCAGCAAGATCATTTACAGGATATAATCATAATTTCAAAGGGGAATTTATCTTTAAAAAAAATCAGCATGATGAAAATGAAAAAACATTTTTCGGAAAATCTGGAAATTTTAATGGTGATGATATTATAGATCTTATTCTTGAAAAAAAACAATGCGCAAGATTTATTTCAGAAAAAATTTACGCTTATTTTGTGAATGAAACCATCAATACAAAACATGTAAATGAAATGGTTGAAGTTTTCTATAAAGATTATAATATTGAAAAATTAATGCGTTTTGTATTGCTTTCTAAATGGTTTTATTCTGAAGAAAATATAGGAGTCAAAATAAAATCACCAATTGAATTTTTAGTAGGAATCAATACAATAGTCCCTTATAAAATAGAAAAACCAAAACAAATAATCTTAGTTCAAAGACTACTAGGGCAAATATTAACAAATCCGCCAAATGTTGCAGGGTGGAAAACAGGAAGGAATTGGATTGACAGTAACACGATTGTAACACGTTTGCGTCTGCCTTCTGTCTTGTTAAATAATGCAGAAATTGCCTATTCAGAAATTGGCAATGAAGAAACAATGATAACAGATTTTAATAAAAGAAAATTACGGAGAATGGCTTTTATAAAAGTTTCTGCAAATTGGAATATTTTTGAAGAAAATTTTAAAAACAAAGACAATAAACAATTAATACATCAAATAATTACCACAAAATTAAATAAAGGAACAGCAGAAATGTTAGAAGGAAACTTAAAGCTTTCCAAACAAAGCTTTGTAGTCCAACTAATGAGTTTGCCAGAATACCAACTTTGCTAAATTTAATAAATTATGAAACGAAGAGATTTTTTAAAACAGACAAGCCTAGCTTCTGGGATATTTTTTGTACCTCAGTTTTTAAAAGCTTTTGAACAATTTCCAAATAGAACATATAGCAATAAAAAAGTGGTAATTATTCAGTTAAAAGGAGGAAATGATGGATTGAATACGGTTGTTCCTTTCAACAATGATATTTACTATCAAAAGAGAGAGAATATCGCTTTAAAACAAAGCGATTTATTTAAAATTTCAGATGAGGTAGGGCTTCACAAAAGCTTACAGCCTCTTCAGAGTTTATATGATAAGGGATTTGTTAGCATTATAAATAATGTGGGATACCCAAATCCTAATTTATCACATTTTAGAGCTACTGATATTTGGCAAACAGCAAGCGACAGTAATGAATATTTACAAAATGGTTGGGTGGGTCGTTATTTAGATTTTATTAAAGGAAGCCCATATAAGGCGATTGAAGTTGATGAAATTTTATCTTTAATGTTGAAAGGGAAAACACAAAACGGTTTGGCGGTTACAGATTCAAAAATGTTTTATAATTCTATGCGTTCACCATTTTTTAATACTGTTGAAACCAATTACAATGATGCTCATTTAAGTGAACATAATTTAGGCTATTTGTACAGTACAATGATTGATGCTAAATCTTCTGCAAAACATATTCATGAGAAAACTAGAACAAAAAGTACTTCCGCAGAATACCCTAAAAATATCTTTGGGAAACAACTAAAAACAATTTCTCAATTTATAAATTCTGGCTTAGAAACACAGGTGTATTATGCAGGTTTAAGTGGTTTTGATACCCATGCAAACCAAAAAAACACACAAGCAAGATTACTCAAATTATATGCAGAAAGTATGGAGATATTTGTTGAAGATTTGCAAAAAAATAAAACGTTTGACGACGTTCTTATCTTGACTTTTTCTGAATTTGGAAGACGTGTAAAACAAAATGAATCTAAAGGAACTGATCACGGAACTGCAAACAATGTTTTTGTGATGGGAAAAAACTTAAACCAACAAGGTGTTTACAATAGTTTACCTAATTTAGAGAATTTAGATAAAAATGGCAACCTTAAATATGAGATAGATTTTCGAGAGATTTATGCAACTATTCTAGATAAATGGCTTGAAGTAGATGATTTGGCAATTTTAAATAAATCGTTCTCTAAGTTAAATTTTGTATGATAATTTTTTGAAAAAGAATTAAAATAAGAGTTAATTGTACGTTACTTTTCTAATAATACGCAACGCCTCTTTGTATTTGATATATGTAGTCTTATTTTCTAAATTTTTTATATAGTTTTTTGCTTTCTTTAACTGCTCTGAAATCTCAGTAAAACCATGTAAAAAGCAAATAAGACAGTTTGTAGGTAAGCGTAAAATATCTTCATGTTCAATTACAGAAAGCGAAATGTTTTCCTCAATTTTTTTAACGATCGCATTACAATTATTAAAGATGTGTTGAATGATTTCATCATCAAATTTTGGAGGAATGAACAAGAACTCTTTAACAATATCGTGTTTGCCATTTCTTTTAAAATTGATAATAGTTTTTTCTAAAGGATAGTATTTTTCTTTTTTTTCTAGACCTAAAACAATGTATTCAGTTACAATAAATGAATTATTATTATATCTAATTTGCACATCATCTAAAGCAGAAAAAAATAATTTTACTTGTTCATTAATTAATTCAATATCTACTCTAGAATAGAATTCTTTACCATTTAAAATCTTCTTTTCTCCTGCCCAACAGATTACAAATTGCTCATTAAAAACTTTGTATTTTGGGTTGTATTGTGCCTTATGATTATTCATGAAGTCAAAAACGCCGTCTAAAGTGAGTTTGATATTATTACGAGCATTGTTTTCAATACTAGTAACAATTTCTTTATTTGTGTTTTGTAACTTAAAATTTAAAGGGGTTGGCATCGAATTGCTTCCACGTCTGTAAAAAGCAGTTCCTTTTTTATATTTCCAGGCATTTTTTAAAAGTGAAGTAACTTTATTATTAGCGTGAATAGTCACTAGGCCAATCACTTTATGGCGAGGTAATCTTGGAAAAGGAACATTTTCATATTCAATTTTAGGAGGGTTTTTTAAATATGCATTTACTAAGTTCTGAATTTTACTATCATCAAAAAAATCGACTCCAATAATTTTATTTTCCTCATTTTCAATACCAGTTACGATATAAGAATTATTCATTGGGTTAGAGTTTGAAAGCGCGCAAATATGTTTTAAAAACTTTGCTTTTCCGTCTTTTGAACTCAATGATAATTTCTGCTTCTTATCAAAAAAACTATTCTCGTCGTTATGAGAAAGGAGGTTTTTAATCAATAAGCGTTTGTTTATCATTCCTTTTTATTAAGAATTGTTGCGCTTGCTTTCGCGGTTGGATATACTACTAATTTTTTTATATTCACGTGATAAGGTCTTGTAAGCACAAAATAAATAATATCTGCAATATCTTCTGCCTGCAATGCTTTTTATTCAGAATAAACTGTCCTTGCTTTTTTAGAACCCCTTTAAATCAAATATCAGAAAATTCCGTTTCTACCAAACTAGGATGAATTGTTCCAACTCCTGATTGTATTGATTTAAATCTAAACTCATAGACTTATTTAGAGTATTTACAGCAAACTTTCATGCGCAATATACTTTCCTATTAGCACACTTCTTTATCTGTAATAGAGCCTATATTTACAATAAAACCACTCTTTGTTCTATCACTTGAGGAATAGTAGCTCTTGAAATATACAACAATCCCTTTATATTTCGATCAATCATTGTTTCCCAGTTATCAATATTTCCCTCCTATTATTGATGATAAGCCGTGTGTATTTCCTGCATTATTGATTAGAATATCTATTATTTTATACCCTCTGGAATAGATTTTGTTGCAATTTCTACTTCTTTCCTTTTAAAAATATTGAATTGAAAGTAGTTATTTCTGTTAGTTTTAATAACGCTGTCTGAAGTTTTTCTAACCTTTCTGTCCTTCTTCCACAGAGCACTAATTTTATATTGTTTTTTGCAAAAATTTCTTTAGTCGCTTTTTCAATGACTAAGGTTGCACCTGTTATAAGTGCAGTGGTTTTCATTTAATTTTCAAGTTTATTCTCTCTTAAAATTATGAAAACTACTTGTTCTAATGCCTTTTTATAATGTGAAGTTTTCATCAATTATTAACAAATTAAAAACCGCTATATAAATAGAGCGGCTTTTAATTCAATCAGTTATCCTAAATTACGTATTTATAATCAATTAACCAAACATTATTTTAAATTTCTACGGATCTTTTTTTTACTGTTTTAGTGTGTTTTCTGCCCTCATTACCTTCAATGTTTTCACTTCTTTTTTAAACTTTTACAAGAAAACAGGGTCTAAAAATGAAACAAACTTAAAGTAATGTGTTTATTTTGAAAAATTATCTTTTTTAACAGTTTTTGCAGTTTTATTATTTACGACTTGCAATAAAGATGAACTAATTGTACCAGACAATGGAATACCAGTAGTTAAGGCTGAATCCTTTTATCCGGTTTTAAAAGATGAAGATATCACATTTGCTTAAGGGCTTAGTCATGATAACCTAAGCTCCACCTCCTTTGCGATTCCTATTAAATTAGATGCCTACTTCCCAAATAATAATTCTGGCAATAGACCTGTTTTTATGTTTATTCATGGAGGAGGATTTACAGGAGGAATAAAACATAAGCCCGAAATTGTAGAAATGGCTAACTATTATGCTTCAAGAGGATGGGTTTTTGTTTTTATAGATTACACGACAACTGAGGAATTAGGTACAATACAAGGAATGACTCAAGAGAAATATTAACGTATTGTAGAGGAATTGCACCACAAGAATGGATTGAGCATGCCTTGCAAGGAGCACAGACCTCTGGTCAGGTTCAGCAAGCCACTGCTATGTACCTTGCCCAAAGGGATGCAAAATCAGCTCTTCGCTGGATTGTAGCTAACTCGAATACCTATAACATAAATACGGACTTTATTACAGTGGGAGGAGCTTCGACCTGAGCAATTACTACGATTGCTTTAGGAATTTCAAACCAGGGAGACTTTAGAGACGAAATTCCAATTATTGATGACTCTACACTTTCCACTACAAACCTAAATGAGACTTATAAAGTAAGAAGCATGGTTTATTTCTGGGGG
>Ga0228645_1000055_pt1 | contig 16791 bp, 6 predicted proteins | sample 57DmetaG_FD_190072 | JGI IMG/M metagenome (GOLD analysis project Ga0228645, IMG submission 190072) | Seawater microbial communities from Monterey Bay, California, United States - 57D | ecosystem: Environmental > Aquatic > Marine > Coastal | place: USA: California | collected 2016-11-06 | reverse complement strand
ATGCTTGTCTCCTGGTGAGCCATCTTGATACTCAAATCTAGCATCAGAAGCTGTATACATATGAAGGTTAGATCCCCATCCAGCTTTAAATCCATCAGGCAAACAATAAATAGAGTAACTGTGAGTTTTTCCTAGAGATAAACTATAAGCTTCAGCAAAAATAATTTCAGAATTTTCATCTTCATAGAATAATTTTTCAAATCTATCAACCATATTTGCACCCCCTTTATATAATGGGTGTTTTCCACCATCAATAACAGCGTTTGCTGCTCCGAGTGCTGCAGTATAATAACCAGTTGCCGAGCTAGCTGGAATTGAGGTTAATCCGTCTGTAGATTGCGGGTGGTATTTTGCTATTCTTGCAGCATATAGTGCCGCTCTACTTTTTAATCCTAAAGCAGCCCATTTAGTAGCCTTTCCATATATAGCAGTTCCAGGTAAATCTGTTGCTGCTGCATCTAAATCAGAAATAATTTGGTCATAAGTTTCTTTCAAAGTATTTCTAGGAATCATAAGCTCTTCAGTTGATGAATCCACAGATTTAGGAGTTAGCTCGAGAGGTAGCCCTCCGAACCTTTTTGCCATTTCTAAATACATAAAAGCTCTTAAAAACTTTGCTTCTGCTATTTGTGTTTTTACAATGGCAGGATCAAAAGTTGCATTATTTAAAATCTCAATAACTTCATTACAAGATCTGATGTTTGGATATTGCCATTTAACTAATCTTGAATGACCTCCAGAAGCAGTTGGAATATCATAAGAGGCTTTAATACCATTTTGCCATGGAGCCATTAGCGTATACTCACCTCCAACTACACCATCAGTTAACCTGTCTTGATTAGGATATCCAGTACCTTCATTTGGTTCGAAATTTGCATTGGCATAAATTTTTGTTAAAAAAGCTTCCACTAATTTTGGATCTTTTTTTACAGCATCCTCAGCAATCATATCTGTTGGCGAAAGATCTAAATCCGCACAACCAACTGCTAGAAAGAAAATTAATAAGTAAGATAATTTTTTCATTTGTTTAAGTTTATTTGTTATTTGATTCATTTTATATTAAAAGGTTTAAAATCCTATTTTAATTCCAGTTGTAACTGATTTTACATTTGGATAAGCCCTATCAACACCTCCTCCAGCAGTTCCAGAAACAATTTCAGGATCATAACTTCCAGAGTAAACTCCTAGATTATCAAATGTTAATAGATTTGATCCAGCTAAATAAAGCTGAACACTTGTCAATCCTAATTGATCAACAAACTTTTTATTAAGGTCATAACTTAGGCTAACAGTTTTAAGTCTTAAGTACATAGCATCCACTCGGTTAAAATCACTAGCAGCCTGATCAATTTGAGGTGCTCCTCCAGTTGTAAATACAGGTGGAAATTTTCTTAATATATCAATATCACCATTAGCATCATAAGTTGATCTATTTTCATAAGCAAAACTCTTAGCAACAGATTGATGACCAGAATGAGACCATGGACCTGAGGAACCTCCAAAAGTAATAGTATAACCTTCAGCTCCTTGCCACAACATATCAAGGTTCCAATTTTTATATTTGAAGTTCATATTTGTACTGTAGTTCCATTTAGGTAATCCACCTTGACCAATTACCACTTGATCTTTCCAATCTATTAGTCCATCTCCATTTTGATCTACTTTAATTAAATTTCCAACAATCATTGTTTGATTACCAGCTCCGTCAATATCTACTGGATGGCTATCAATTTGGCTTTGTGAAGTAAAGAATCCATTTGTTTGATATCCCCATTGACGATCGTCCCAATTTCCAGTAAGCACGTACCTTCTGTTATACTCTGCATTTGCAGCAGCATCATCACCAGTTTCTGGAAGAATATTTTCCTCCCAACTAACATACTTTCCTCTTGAGTAAGAGACCATAGGATTAATGTTATAAGAAACATTTCCAATTTTACCTCTGTGTTTCAACATTAAATCAAATCCTCTATTATCTCTAGAATTTAGGTTAGTTCTTGGAAGACTTGCTCCAAAGTGAAAAGGAATATCAGAGTCAGGAAGAGCTAAAATATCTTCTCTTAATCTGTAAAATACATCCAGTTCAAATCCTAATCCTCCATCCCATAAAGTTCCATCAAGTCCAATATTTGCTATTTTCATAGTTTCCCATGTAATTAACGCATTGGCTAGTCCAGCAGAAGATATAATTGGGTATGGATTTCCTCCAAACATATAAAATCCTCCAGAAATATTATAACCAGTTAAATAATCAAAATTTGAAATACCATCATTACCCATTGTACCATAAGACATTCTTAGCTTTAGATTATTCCATGCAGAATTGTCTTTCATGAAAGCTTCTTCAGATATTCTCCATCCAAAACTAACACTAGGAAAGTAGCCCCATCTACCTTCAACAGAATATCTTGCAGTAGCATCTGCTCTCATAGTAGCTTCAATGAAATATGTGTCAGCTATATTATAATTAACCCTACCAACGTAACTTTGTCTTGCAGATTGGGAAAAGATTTCAGCATTATCTTTCTCTGCAGCCGATGAATAATTTAAATACGGTGCCTCAAAAGATAATGGATCGGTTCTGGAACCCATAAGGTAGTCTCTTTCAAATGATGTCGACTCAGCTACAAAAGTTGCTTTTAATTCACTGTTATCAAATTCAGTTTCATAATTTAAAGTAAGTCTTGGAAGTAATTCCATATCACGATCAGAATTAACAGAAATAAAATCTCTTAAATGAGTCCCAAAAAATACATAAGGATCTTCCTGTAAAGGATCATAAGTATACATATTATATTTTCTACTGACTTGTTTATTCCACTCAGTTTGAGTTTCCATATTTAAACTTGCAGTAGCAGTCAAACCATTAATAAACGGAACGTTATAAGATAAACTAAGTCTAGCTTGTAAGTTATTATCGCGATCCACTCGAGTTCCTGAGAAGTCTTTTCTAGTCATGTAAATTGGAGAATAAGGGGTAGCTGCTCCAGTTTGAGAAGCATATGACTGATCAGGAAAAAGAGGTAAGTGTGTTGGTTTACCAGTTCCTAGTCTATTATACATCTCCGAAATTCCAAAATTCGCTCTATCTAATGTCGTTTGACGGTAACTAAAATCAAATTGAGCACTCAAATTATCGTTAAATTTCGCATCTAAATTAGATCGAACATTGAATCTCTGGTGTGTATAGTCAGCATCTCTAAATGCACTTTCGGTATCAGTAAAACCAAGTGAAACGAAGTAACCAATATTCGAACTTCTTCCTCTAGCGCTCAAATTATGTTGTTTTTGAGCATTAGCATCTTTATAAATTGATCTATACCAATCCACACCATCAAAATCTTCTCCTGTTATTCTGTTAAATACTCTTTTTCTAGTTGTATCATAATCTAAGTATTCTGGCATCTCATTTTCAGCTCCAAGACCATTTTCCTCCATTAACTCAGCAAATTGATGAGCGTTAACAGTTTTTGGCATTGTGATTAAAGATTCCCAACTAGTTGTACCGTGATATGTAAATTTAGCACCTTGAGCGTCATCAGATCCTCTTTTACTAGTAATAAGAATAACTCCATTACCAGCTCTTGCTCCATAAACTGAAGCAGAAGCGTCTTTAAGAACGGAAATAGATTGAATATCATTAGGGTCCAATTGACCAATGGAAGACTCTACGCCATCCACCAAAACAAGTGCTGAACCAAAATTTCGGATACTTAAATTTGCCCAATTATTTCCAGGCAATCCTCCAATCATTCTGGATGATAAACCAGCTACTTGCCCTACTAAAAGCTGCGTAGTGTTTGCGGCAGGTTTTTGAGTTAAACTTTCCGATGAGATAGTTCCAATCGATCCTGTTAAAGATTTTTTAGAAGTAGATCCATATCCAGTTACAACAACCTCCTCTAATTGAGCGACATCCTCGTTCATAACAACATTCATAGTTGCTGAAGCACCTAATGTTTGTGTGATGTAACCAATGTAACTAAAAACGAGTTGAGAGTTATCATTTTTTAAAGTAATAGAGAAATTACCATCAAAATCTGAAGTAACTCCATTTACCGTTCCTTGCTCAACGACAGAGACACCTGGAAGTGGAATACCACTAGCTGTCACTGTTCCCGTTATTGTTTGCTGAGCAAAAAGCGACCCAATTCCTAAACTTAAAAAAGATAGGATTGTTAAAAGATTTAATTTTTTCATAAATGTGTTTAGTTTAATTATTGTTTTAATCAAATTTAAAGTTAATAAAAAAAAATTAGGTTGGTGTATAAGTCATTAAAGGGGGGGATATTAACCAAATAAACCTTTTTTAAGAGTAAAAAAGAGAATTACTTTTATAAAACCAAACGATTAACTAATCTAATAGTTTAAATATTTTGATTAATTGTATCTACTTTAGAGCTTTTGTATTTTGATGGCAGACAACCAAATTGTTGTTTGAAAGAAGTTCTAAAATACTTATAATCATTAAATCCAACTTCATAACACACATAGGTTAATTTGGTGTCAGTAGTTGAAATTAAATAAGCTGCCTTTTTTAACCTAACTGATCTTATAAAAGCTGTCAAAGACAAACCAGTCAAAGATTTTATTTTTCTATATAGCGTTGATTGGCTCATACAGAAATAATCTGTCATTTTATCAATACCAAAATTTGGATTTTGTATATTTTCCTCAACCAGAACAATAGCTTTTTCAATAAAACCTATTTCAACATCATCATTAGAATTTGGATCAATTACTGGCTCAAACCTTACTTTATTTAATAAATGCTTTCTTGTATTGTTTCTATTATCTAAAAGACTAGTTACTCTTGCCTTTAATATGTTTGCCTTAAAGGGCTTTGTTATGTAATCATCAGCACCAGACTCAAAACCACTAACTTCAAAAAGTGTTGAATTTCTTGCTGTCAAAAGAATGATTGGAATGTGATAAGTGCTTAATTCTTTTTTTAGCTTACTACATAGCTCTATACCATCCATTACTGGCATCATGATATCACTAATAATTAAATCAGGTATTTTTGAAAGCGCTAATTTCAAACCAACCTCTCCATTTTCAGCTTCAATTATTTCATAATTATCACTTAATAAAGAATTTAAATAAGTTCTAATATCTTTATTATCATCAATGACAAGAATGGTTTCCCTTGATTCTATACTCACATTATTAATGCTATTTGTGTTGTTTTCCAAGTGATAAACACTCAGATCCTCAGACTTTTTAAAATTCAAATCAACCTCCCGATAGTTATTTGCATCCATGGAGATAGAAAAAATAAACTCAGAGCCATCTCCATAGTCACTTAAAACATTTATAGAACCATGATGTAGTTCAATAATTTTTTTTGAAAGAAAAAGACCGATACCTGTCCCAGGGGTTTGATTTTTTAATTTAGACTTTACCATGTAAAATTCATCAAAAATCTTGTCAACATCTTTTACCGGAATTCCAATTCCCGTATCTCTAACCGAGCAGTTGCAATATCCATTTGCTGATGAAACCATGACTGTAATTTTACCACCAGATGGGGTAAATTTCAAGGCATTTGAAATTAGATTACTAATAACTATTTCAATTTTATTTCTGTCAAAAGGGAGGTTAATTTCATCCTCATTGCAAATAAATTCGTATTCAATATTTTTTGATTTGGCTAGCTCATTAAATAGAAGAAAAATTTCATGACTGAAATTTTTAAAATTTCCATAAGCAACTTTTATTTTTAATAGCCCATGATCAGCTTTTCTAAAATCAAGAAGTTCATTTATTAAGTTCAATAGTTTGTTAGCATTTTTTTCAACCGTTGTTAATTTATTGGAAACATTCGCTTTCAGGTCAGTTGAATTTAAAATTTCTTGTATTGGTGAAATAATTAATGTTAGTGGCGTTCTAAACTCATGCGAAATATTTGTAAAAAACCCGAGTTTAGACTCAGCAAAATCCATTTCACGTTTTTTATCTTTTTCGCTATTTATCAAACTACTTTTTAGTTTTAAACCATTGGAGTAGATTCTAATAATCAAATAAAACAATAAAATAAGGGTTAAAATATAAATCATTAAAGCCGGAAAAGATAAAAAAGGTGATGGTTTTATATTAATTAAAAGCTCAGATGAATTTTCCCAGTTTACATTATCTAAGCTAGATGCTACTATTAATTTATATTTTCCGTCCGAAAATAATGAAGAAGATAAGCCTGTAAAATCGATCTCTTTGACATGGCCCAAATTAATCCACTGGTCTTGATAACCAATGAGTTTGTAAGCAAATTTATTTCTTTCATTAAAATCGTTGTTTACAAATCCAACAGAGAAAGATCTTTCTTTATCAGTTAGAGTGATTTCATTTAAATATGATAAATTTTTATTTAGAACTATCCTGTCATTATATTCTTGATTGGGATAAATTTTACTTTGATTAATCTTTAAGTGAGTAAAAATTACTTTTCCATCGTTTTTATCTTTACTAATCTTTTTTAAATCTAGTTCAATTAGATCATTACTAGCTCCAAAATATATTTTATCATCATTGTGTTGAAAAGAAGCCCCTAGATTAAACATTTGAACGTCAATTCCATCCATTCCTCCATATTCAATGAGTCCACCACTTTTTTCATTGTAATTTACAACCTTAATCATTGAGCTGAACCAATAGGAACCTAACTCAGAAGTATTGTTTTCAACTTTAACAATCGAATTAATAAACTCATTGTCAAGCCCATTATTTAAATCGAGAGTTTCAACTAATGAAAGTTTATAGCTATTGTCAATATTCTTTTGATAATCTAATTTAAAAACTCCATTTGCAGTTGCTAACCACATAAACTCATCAATCACAAAGTCATTAATAATTTCAGGTAAATAAAAATTAGAAAAATTTCTATGAGAAATAAGGTTTTTGTTTTTATTAACAAGATAAAGACCATTGTAAGTTCCTATCCAAATATTTCCATATTTATCTTCTTTAATTTCTGTAATTCGTCTGCTGTTATCGTATAATTTTTCTGGCTTAATTTTTATAAAATTATTTGAAAAAAATTTATTTTCTTCAGCAAAAATTAATCCATTTTGCTGAGTACCTATCCAAATATTATCCAAGGAATCTATAAAAATAGAGAGAACAGCAAAAGAGGGGAAATTTGATAAACGCATTAAACTTGAACTAGATTCGTAGTCTGGTGAATTGTAACCTGGAATATTTATTTTTTTTAATTTTTTATTGCCACCCAGTGAATAAAGGCCGTTTTGAGTGCCAATTAAAATATTATCCTTGTATTTCCTTAAAACATTTATTTTTTCACCTTTTAATCCATAACTTTTTAGATTACCATCATTATCTATGCTAAAAAGACCCAAATTAAATGTACCAACATAAAGATCATCTTTATCCTTTAAGACAGATTTTATGTTTTTATTTTGATTTAGCTTAAATGAGGAGGTCAATTCAATTAAGCTTTTGAAAGGCTTTACTGGACTCAATTTAACTACTCCTCCGTTTGCCATGGAAAGCCAAGTTGTATTGTCAGAAGAATGCTCAATATCGTTTATAGTTGAATAATTGATTTTTAATTTTCTACTGTTAGGTTTTACAAGATTAATTTTTTTAAAATTTTCTACTTTATCATCACTTACAAATAAACCAAACCTCCACGTTCCAATCCACAACTTTCCAAAATTATCAAAAGACATGGTTGGGTTAAAAGAAGAGGGAAATTTTTTTATTTTTGAAATGGCTTTTGTCTTAAAATCAAGTTCATTTAGCTGTCCACCTGCTGAAATAAATAACAATCTGTTTCTTTTAATATCCTCAGTTATATCACCAATTTGATAGGTGTCAAATGATTCGACAATATTTTTATCTAAATGAAATACATTTAATTTGTTAGTGGATGAGAACCAAACATTTCCACTTGAATCATTAAAAATAGATTGAACACTTTCTTGTTTATTAAAATGATGGATAATTTTTTGTTCCCCAGGGTTGATTACAAATACACCATTACTAAAGGTTCCAACCCATATTCTTCCATGTTTATCCTCAGATATAGCAAATATTCTAAATGTATTTTTTTCAGAAATTCCAATAATTGAGTTATAGTTTTGGGTTTCGAATGTAACGGGATTAATTGAAGATAATCCGCCACTTTTTGTTCCAATCCAAATTAAATTATTAGAATCTTTGTAAAGAGTTTCGATATTTTCATTTAAAATCCCAGATAAAAACTTTCGTTTTGTCTTAATTACTTCAATTTCAAATTGATTACCATTATAAATAGATATACCATTTTCAGTAGCAATCCATTTAAAATTTGACTGATCACTGATGATTTTTGTAACATAATTACTGCTAAGACCTGAATTAGTAGTCAAATATTCAATTCGATAATCCTGTTCTTGTGAAAATAAAAAGAAAGGAATAAAAATTGGGAGACAATATTTTGAAAAAAACTTGAACATTTAGTTTATTAATTTATCGGACTAATTATAAAAGAATATTGATAATTACCAGGCTGTATTAAATACTTATCTAGCGGTCTTGCTCCCCAACTGTTGTCACCACCCACGCCCATTTGTTTTAAATCGATATTCAAACTTATGAAATTTCTTTTTTCAAGGTCGACTGGTTTTCTTTGTTTTTTAACCATTCTTTTTCTAGCAGACCCCATTTCTCCAACTTTTTTTTCTCTAACCCCGTCATCAAAATCTTCAATTGTATTGTAATGAGCACTAAAAGAAATGTAAGGTTCGCCGTATATTTTAAATCCAAATCCATTATCATTTTTCAGTTCCAACCACTTGGTTTTTGTTCGATACCCATTTTCTTGAGGTCTTGAATATTCATAACCAAGTTCGCTTACTGAGTTATTATAAATACCCATGAAAGCAGAATCTTTTCTGTCGATATAATTCTCGTGGGGTCCCCTACCATACCAAGAAACCATATTATAATTTTCTGGAATTTGAAAATTCATACCAAATCTAGGCATTTCAGCGTCGTTTAAATTTCCATTGTAAGTGAAATTATTTGAAACTTTAATATCACCATCAGGGTTAATTAAAAAAGTAGTAATGTAGGAGGATTGAATATTTTCAAGCTCATATTCTGCCCAAACTTTTATTTGATTATCAATAACCTCATGTTTTAAATTTTTAAGCACTCTATTGTTAGATGCCACTTTCCAAGGATTGGATCTTAGGGGTAAATTATTACCATAATCGTTATCTATTGGTGCCCTCCAAAAATTTAAATAAGGAGCTTGATCAATTAATTGATTTCCATCAAACAAAAAGCTAACCAACTCTCCGTTTGAATTAAATTCTACATTAAGATTATCGTTAAAAACCTTTATCGAATTATTTTTTGACTTAACTTTTAATCGATTCTTTGATTGAACCAATAAGTAATTATTTTTTGATTCGTTAATTACTAATTGTTCTTTTAAAATTAAGTGACCAGAGGGAATTAAATTTTTTCCTTGTTTTAAATGACCATAAATATTTAAGTGAAAATCATCTTCTTTTTTTATGATTTGATCAATTAAAGATTTATTAAAAGGAATATTATAGCTCCTAGATGATTGCGGATTTAGGTCTACTTTTAAATTCCCTTTTTCTTTAACAATACCATTTTGTAACAATTCGTAATTAAAATCAAATTCATTTAAATTGGTAAAAAAATATTGATTTTTAATGTTAACTGAAAAAGAATCAGAATTTTTTTCTAGTGAAAATTTAGTGTCCTGATAAACTTTTTTAATTTCTTCCATAGCGGGATGAAATGTTCTATCAGGATTAACAAGTCCGTTCATGCAGAAATTAGTGTCATTGTGATAATTACTAGGTGAGTAGTCGCCACCATATTTCCAAAACTTTTTTCCCTCACTGTTGAAATCTGCTAATCCTTGATCGACAAAATCCCAAATAAATCCTCCTTGCATTTGTCTCTCATTGTGTATCATATTCCACAAATCAGAAATATTTCCATTACTGTTTCCCATGGCATGGGAGTATTCTAACCAAATAAAAGGTCTATCACTAAATTTTCCTAAATATTCCTTTTCTAAATCGTTCATTCTGGCATACATCCAACCTAAAACATCTGTGTGAGGTTTGAGGTCAATTCCCATTTTTCTCTGTTTAAAATGTTCCGAGGTTCTTTCATAAATAGTTAGTCGAGACTTATCATATGATTTGATCCAATCATAGCCCTTAACAAAAACAGGTCCGTCACCTGCTTCGTTTCCAAGTGACCACATTATAATTGAAGGATGGTTTTTATCTCTTTCGACCATTCTAACCCACCTATCCATGTGCATTGCGTCAAACTCTGGTTTAAAAGCAGGAGTATCCTCTTTTTTATAGCCAAACCCATGTGACTCAACATTAGCCTCATCAATAACATAAATCCCATACTTATTACACAGTTCGTACCAGTAAGGATCGTTAGGATAATGAGAGGTTCTTACTGCATTAATATTATTTTGTTTCATTATTTCAATGTCTTTCAACATCGACTCCTTTGAAACAACGTGTCCAGTAAATTCATCATGCTCATGTCTGTTAACCCCTTTAAAAAGAACGGGTTGGTTATTAACCAGAACTTGACCAGACTTTAATTCAATTTTTCTAAAACCAACCTGCTGACCTATTGAATGTGTTTCATTGCCATCTTGAATAACACTAATTGTCAAATAATATAAATTAGGTTGTTCCGCGCTCCAAAGTAAAGGATTAATAACTTCATCATTTAAACGAACTTTCTTCGATGAAAGCGATGGAATTTTAAACTCATTGTTTGTAGTATTAATCAATTCATTATTGTGATCATATAATTTAGACTTGATAGAAAAATTAGAATCGGAAGAATCATAGTTTGTGACATCTAAATCAACAACTAAATTAGATTTGTTTAAATTACTATTTAAATTAGTTTTTATAAAAAAATCTCTTACAGCTACTTTGGGTTGTGCATATAAAAAAACATCCCTTTCAATTCCACTTAATCTCCAAAAATCCTGATCCTCTAAATACGTACCATCAGACCATCTAATCACCTGCAATACAATTGAATTGTTTTCTTTGTTTAAGTATTTGGTAATATTAAATTCCGCAGGTGTTTTACTACCCTCCGAATAACCAACCTTAGTTCCATTAATCCATATATAGAAAGCTGAGTTTACCGCACCAAAGTGAATAAAAACCTCTTTATCTACCCAATCTTTTTTCAACCTAAACTCTCTGTGATATAATCCTATTGGGTTGTAGTCCTTAGGCATATAAGGCGGATTAATTTCGTAGGGATAAACAATATTTGTATATAAAGGGAAATCATCGCTATGAAACTGCCAATTAGAGGGAACTGGTATCTTATCCCATTTTTTAATTATGTTTTTGTTTGAATGAAAATTTTTAGGAACTAAATCTATATTGTTATAAAGTTTAAAATCCCACTCTCCATTTAAAGAAGAATAAAGAGGATTTTTATTTAGATCGTTTTCAAGTAAAAGTTTTTCAGAGCTGAAAGGATAAAAGGTTGCATGAGGATTTTCAGTGTTTAAAGAAAATACCGATAAATCTTCCCACTCACGATTCTGTCCATTTAGAAACGTTACAGACAAAATTAATAACAAAACAAATGATTTGATTTTTTTCATAGTATACAATAAGTCATTAAACATACATAAAAAAATAATTTATTGTACATTGATTACTAAAAATGAATCATACAACATCTTTATTGACTGATAAGGGTTAAATTATAATTTAATATTAGCTAATTTTAATTGAAACACCATAAATATGAAAACTACTAATTTCTTTATTCTTTTAATGTCATTTTTTTTATTGCAAAGTTGTGATTTTAAAAGTGATGAAAAACCAAATATTCTTTGGATTGTTACTGAGGATAATTCTATTCATTACATGGATTTATATAAGAGTGGAGGTGCTGAAATGCCTACTATTTCCCAACTTGCAAATCAAGGCGTCGTTTTCAACAATGCCTTTTCAAACGCTCCAGTGTGTTCGGTTGCAAGAAGTACAATAATTACTGGAGTTTATGCTCCAAGAATAGGCACTCAATATCATAGAAAAATGTCAATGGTTAAACTTCCTGAACACATCAAGCCTTTACCTACATATCTAAACCAAGCTGGTTATTATACATCCAATAATGCCAAAGAGGATTACAACTTTATAAAAGAAAATAAAGTATGGGACGAGTCGTCTAAAAAAGCTTCTTATAAAAACAGAAAAGAGGGACAACCTTTTTTTCATGTTCAAAACTTTCATAACACTCATGAGGGGCAACTCCATTTTAATTCCAAGCAATTAACAAGTGCTCTTGAAACAAACGAACTTGATAGTATCATGCCATTTCCATTTCATCCTGATACCCCAACCTTTAGATATACCCAGTCATTATATTACAATCATCATAAAGATGTTGACAAAGAAATGGGGAAATTTCTTAAAGATTTAAAAGATGAAGGGCTAATGGATAATACGATTATATTTTATTATGGGGATCACGGAGGAGTATTACCTAGAAGTAAGGGCTATTTATACGAAACTGGATTAAATGTTCCCATGGTTGTCTATGTGCCTGAAAAATGGAAACACTTAAACCCTTTTAAAATTGGATCAAGAACCTCAACTTTTGTTGATTTTGTTGATTTAGTTCCCACAGTTTTATCCTTGGCAGGAGTCAATATTCCAAAGGGCCTGGATGGAACACCTTTTTTAGGAAAAAATATAGATAAAACCGAAATAGAAAAACAAAATACTACTTTTGGATATGCTGATCGATTTGATGAAAAATACGATATGGTTCGATCAGTTAGAAAAGGAAAATACAAGTACATAAGAAATTATCAACCTTTCAATGTAGATGGGATTTATAATTTTTACAGATATAAAATGTTAGCTTATAAAGAATGGTACAAACTATTTCAAGAAGGAAAATTAAACGATGTTCAAAGTCAATTTTTCAAGCCTAGACTTCCTGAAGCTCTTTATGACATAGAAAATGATCCTTACGAAACTCAGAATTTGGCTTCGTCTGTTGAATACCAAAATAAACTGTTAGATTTAAGAAGTATCCTGAATAATCATGTAATGAACCAACCTGATTTAAGTTTTTTTCCTGAACCCTATTTTTTAGAAAATGGATTAGAAAATGGATTGGATTTTGGCCAAAAAAATAAAGAACTAATTAAAAAACTTATTCAAACAGCCAATCTAAGCCTACAACCATATAATGAGGTGAAAAATGAAATATCAGAATCACTAAACAATAAAAATCCCTGGGTCAGATATTGGGGACTGATCACATGTTCATCTTTTGGACTTGAAGCTTCAGAACATTTAGAAAAAATAAATTCTTTATTTAAAAATGATTCTGAAAATTTAGTAAAAATCAGAGCTGCAGAATATCTAATGCTTAATGATTTTAACATTGACTCTAAGGAAATAAATAATTTATTGAAAAATGCTAAATCTGAGACCGAAGCTAATTTAATGTTAAATTCACTAGCCTTGATTAAAACAAAAAACCCTAATTATAAATTAGATTTTAGTAAAAGTTTCTATCCCGAAAAATGGTTTGAAACAGAAAATAAATTAGTAAACAGAAGATTAAACTACCTAATTAACAATGAATAATTTTAAAAGTAAAAAATTAATAATACTACTATTATTTATTTATTCCTGTCAAAATAATATTGTTGACAAAGAAAAACCAAATGTAGTTTTAATTGTTGCAGATGATTTAGGATGGTCAGATCTGTCTTACATGGGTTCAACTTATTACGAAACCCCAAATATTGATAAGCTTTCAAAAAGTGGAATGACTTTTTATAATGGTTATGCCTCCTCGGCTAATTGTGCTCCAAGTAGAGCAAGTATGCTTACTGGAAAATACCACCCTTTTCATGGAATTTATTCGGTTAAAAATTCGGACAGAGGAAATAAAAAAACAAGAAAAATTATTCCAATAAAAACGAAAACAAAATTAGAATTAGAATATTTTATACTTCCAGAAATGCTAAAAAGTAAGGGGTATTCTACAGGACATTTTGGAAAATGGCACATGGGGCCAAAAGGCTATTATCCTGAACAAATGGGATTTGATATAAATATTGGTGGCAATGAACATGGGGGCCCAGGAAGCTATTTTTCACCTTACAAATATCCAAATATGTCAAATGGGCCAAAAGACGAGTACCTTACAGATAGAATTGGTGATGAGGTAGTAAAATTTATTGAAAAAAATAAAGAAAATAATTTCTTTGCTTACGTTCCTTTCTTTTCAGTACATACACCCATTCAATCTAAATCAGAGTATGAAAAAAAATACCGTAATAAAGAATCTAATGAATACCACAATCGTGAAGATTATGCTGGAATGATTCAATCACTTGATGAAAACATTGGTAAAATATTAGAAAAAATAGACAAACTTAATTTATCCAAAAACACTTTAATAATTTTTACATCTGATAATGGTGGAATCAAAGCTATTTCAAACCAATACCCTCTTCGAGCTGGTAAAGGATCATATTATGAGGGTGGAATTAAAGTTCCTATGATTTTCTCATGGCCAGAAAAAATACAAGCTGGTTCAACCTCCAACGAAAGAGTTTCTAATATTGACTTTTATCCTACCATTAAAAAAATCATTGGATACAACAAGACAATTGATTTAGACGGAGAAGATCTAACACCAATTTTCAATTCCAAAGCTCTTAAAAAAAGAGAATTATATTTTCACTTCCCAATTTATCTGGAACCATATAATGTTCATTTAGACAGTGGTTCAGATCCATTATTTAGAACAAGACCTGGGTCTGTTATAATCAAAGATAATTGGAAACTACACCACTATTATGAGGATAATAATTTTGAATTATATAATTTAGAAAATGATATTTCAGAATCTAAAAATCTTATTAATATTAATAAGGAAAAAAAAGCTGAACTTTTAAAAGATTTGAATAATTGGAGAAGCAAAAATAACGCTCCAATTCCAAATAAACTCAATCCTTTTTATGACCAGAAATATGTAGATAGTTTAATGATTTTAATTAATAAAAATAAGATTTCTGGCAAAGTAAATAAAAACGAGACGAGCTAATATTTGAAGGTTAATACTTAAATCGATCTGGGTTTAATTTGTTGTATTGCTTGTTGGCCATTAGCCCTAAAAAAATGGGATCCTTTAAAGTTTTTAACCATTTCTTGTGTTCATTAACAAGATTATTGTAAACATCTGTTTCTTGATTTTTTAGATTATTTTTTTCAGAAATATCATTTTTTAAGTCAAAAAGTGCAACTGCTTCTTTGTTTTTAATAAACTTGAACTTTTGGCTTCTAACAGCTGATGCTTCAACCCTTAGATTAGGATCATTTTGCATTAAATTATTTCTCCAAAAAAGGTGCTTGTGAGGAGCATGTGTCTTTTCTCCAGTTAAAAAAGGAATTAAATTTACTCCATGTAACTCATTTTTTGAACTTATTTCGGGTGAAGTTAAAGCTTTTGAAGTTGCAAAAATGTCAAGAGAGATTACAGGATTATTATAAATTTGACCACCTTTGATTTTTCCAGGCCACTGCATAACAAAAGGCACTCTAATTCCTCCCTCAAATAAATTTCCTTTCTTTCCCCTTAATTCTCCATTGTCAGAATCTCCTCTTAGTCTTCCACCATTATCAGATAAAAAGTATATTATGGTATTATCATAAATCCCCTTTTCTTTTAATTTAGAAATAATATCTCCAACTCCATCGTCAACAGCACTAACCATTGCAGCATAAGTTTTTCTGTTTTTTTCTTTGATGTGATCATACCTTTTTAAGTATTTATCTGTTGCTTGTAAGGGACCATGTGGAGCATTATAAGCCAAGTAAATAAAGAAAGGATTGTTTGAGTTTCTTTCAATAAAATCTACACTTTCTCTAGAAAGTGCATCTGTTAAATATTCTTTTTCTTCAATTCGTTTTTCATTTCTAAGTAATTTAGTTCTGTAAGCAGCCCCTTGACTAGTAACCTTAGTTTCATCTTCTAAATCCCATTCGTGTGGAAAATACCGATGACCACCAGTCAAGAATCCAAAAAACTCATCAAAACCTCTTTTCAGTGGTCTTAAAGTTTCATGAGCACCTAAATGCCATTTACCAACTGCAAAAGTTTTGTAATTAGAAAGCTTCAACATATCGGCAATAGTTTGCTCGGATAAAGGGAGCCCCATATTTGGATCTTTTGGTGCAAACAAAGGATTTTTACCAAATCCAAAAGTATCTTGGTATCTTCCTGTAATCAACCCTGCTCTACTCGGTCCGCAAACTGGATAAGACACGTAACCTTCTTTAAAAACAACACCATTGGCAGCTATCTGATCTAAATGGGGTGTCATTATATCTTTTGATCCATTAAAACCCACATCAGCATAACCCAAATCATCGGCCAAAATAAGAATGATATTTGGAGAATTTTCCTTTATATTTTGGTCATCAATAATTGAAAAACTTAGCAGGATAAGTAAAAAAAATATTAGTTTTTGGAACATTGTAATTAATTTATTTTTGAATATAGTTATTAATATAATTAAATTATAATTTCAATAAAAATATGAATGTTTTAACCTTATTTATAAACTAATAAACCTAAAAAACAGAACCTTGAATTGTTATATTTATGAAATGAAAAAAACAACACTACTTAAAATATCCTTTCTATTCTTTTCAATAATTTTTACTGGATGTTCAAATATTGAAAAAAAGAAAACTCAAGATA
>Ga0228645_1000053_pt1 | contig 16995 bp, 14 predicted proteins | sample 57DmetaG_FD_190072 | JGI IMG/M metagenome (GOLD analysis project Ga0228645, IMG submission 190072) | Seawater microbial communities from Monterey Bay, California, United States - 57D | ecosystem: Environmental > Aquatic > Marine > Coastal | place: USA: California | collected 2016-11-06 | reverse complement strand
CAACTACAACCACAACCACAACCACAACCACAACCACAACTACAACTACAACCACAACCACAACCACAACTACAACTACAACCACAACCACAGCAGAACCAGATTGCTGCTCCGGTAAACCTAACAAGATCGCCACTCATGGATACAACATACATACTGATGCAACCACTCCGCGAAACGCATTTAATAATTCTGCCATCGTAAGAATAATCGGAACTGGAAACGAACCTAGTGAAACTGAAGACGCCGGTGGTGCAATTACTCCTGGTTCAGGTGCATTTGAACAACCATATGTGAATGGTTTTAAAACTACCGGGTTCGCCAATGGCGCATTTTACGGAAGCGGAGCCCCTGGAGCTGCACCTGCCACAGCACATGAACCATTCGACCCAACCGGTGGTGGTTTCATATGTTTTGAAAATCTGAGTTCAATCGTTGATAGCGGTACCCCTAAATACAACATCTCGTTGAAAAACAACGCCGGTACTACAAATTATTGGCCAGACGCTACCGTACGATCCGCAGGATGGGGTAGCACCAGCGCGATAGGCACGATAACTGTGAACAAGGCTTTAGACAGCAGCAGCTGCGCATTAACTTATGTTGCCCCTGACGGTACATGCTTCCATGGTAACTTGAACACAGCAGATGGAGCTAAAAACGTAATTCTTAAACTAGACGCATAAATAATACAAAAGATGAGTACTACTATCAAACTACATCCAACCGAACCATCAATATATCTTGGCTTTTACGGGATGTGCATGGAAGAAGGATTCAATTCCGCGGATACTGATGGCGCAGCACAAAGAATACATCTGCTAACGTCACAATATGATGATGGTACAGGAGGTAATTTAACCAACGGTAATCGAACCGATCTGACATGGACACCAGACGGTACTAAGATCGGAAACGCGACCAAATGGGATGCTCTAACAAACACCGGTACTGCGGTTCATGGGAATTGGAGTCATAGTGCTCAGTATAAATACCAATTCCGAACCAGAGTTTCGCAAATTATACAAGTCAATGCCACAAACCTAGCATTTGATCAAATTTTCAATCAGGCTGCTTTTGACAGTTTAGTTGCCGCAAACGGTGGGTACACCAACTTGACATGGGAACAAGGACTCGCCTTTGAGAGGTATGTTGGTGGTGATGGACCCGCGGCAACCGGAGATGCTGATTTATTCGAAACCGGACGCTCCGTTCCAATTTACACTGGTGAAAGTATAAATGTTATAAACCATAACTGGTGGCACATGCTCCCCGGTAAATTGTACTATCTAGTTTTTCAACCGGACCCGCATGAAAGCTCTATAACTATTCCAGAACTGTACTGCACCAAAGTGGATGACCTGGACGATGGCTTGCGTTTGACTGACGAGTGTTACGAGAGTGAACCTGGAAGCGCGTTACGTAGTTTGCACCATGTTTCACATGTGATCGAACCTGATGTGAACGAGGACAAATTCACTGATCATCAACTTGCTCAAATAAACGCAGCAATTGACACTGTGAACACTCTAGTCGTAGATGACCTGGCTCTTGAAATCAAAGTGAAAAAATCATGGAAGTTGGAATCGGATCAACTAGCAGATGCTCGAATTTTAGACTGGCAGAAAACCGGCAAACAACTATCCACCAAAGGAGAGGTACGCTTGAACGGTAGATTTTTAACCGGGTTGAACAGCATGAGTGGTCGTTACATACATGACGATGTGACTGAACTATATTATACAGTTTTACATGAAATATTGCACATATTGGGTATAGGCCCGTTCTGGAACCGGACATTCGCATTTCCGCAAGTAACAGCCCGGAGAAATCTGTTGTACAACGGCAACACGTCTGAACCCATACCATCAGGAACTACAAACTTCACTGGGTTGAACCCTGTGTATGTAGGTAAACGTGGTGTTGAAGAGTACAACAAACTAGTTGGTGGTAATCACAAAGTTTTACCAATTGAAGATGGTAATTTGTTAGGCACCTCTGGTTTGCACCTGGAAGAAGGTATCGGTGGTCCTGGAGACAGCGTGAGGTATTACAAAGGCGTGGAATTACCAGTAATCAGTCATGAGATCATGACCGGTTATCTGAATCATGGCAATGTTGACCCGTTGACCAGTGTCACCCTCGGCATGTTAGAAGACCTAGGATACACCATCAACTGGAACGAGTTTAACGGTATGACCCGAGGTGAATTCCACCACATACGCCGGATGAACGAACATCAAGCCGCTCAAAACACAACAACCATAATCACAACCACAACATCTCCGCATGTTGTTGATTCTTGAGTTGCAAAACCGATATAAATATCATATAATCAACATATGAAATTGACCATTGGCATGTCATGTTACGATGACTTCGACGGAGTTTGGTTCACCATCAACAGCATACGAATGTTTCATCCGGAAGTGATTGATGACATAAGATTCGTGGTGGTTGACGGTAACCCAGACAATCCACACGGACGAGAATGCGAGAAACTCATAGGCAAGTTGACCAACACACATGGTCATTGTGGGTTGTACGTGAAAAACGTTAGCTGGGCCAGCACCGCCAGTCGCGACTACGTGTTTCAGTACGCTCAAACGCCTTATGTGCTTTGTGTGGATAGTCATGTGATGTTACCACCTGGATGTCTCAAAAAATTGATAGATTATTATGAATCCAACCCAGGTTGCAACGATCTGTTGCAAGGACCCATAATAGACGAGAATGGAAAGATATTCGCGACTGAGATGCTGCCACGTTGGGACTACAACATGTATGGTAAATGGGCCATCAACGATCAAAATGTTCTTCGCGACCAACCATACGAAGTGACCATGATGGGTCTGGGACTGTTCTCATGTAGAAAAGACGCGTGGCTAGGCTTCAATCCAGCGTTCAGAGGTTTTGGTGGTGAAGAGGGATACATACACCGTAAATACCGAAAAGCTGGTCATCGAACTTTGATTCTTCCATGGCTCAAATGGATACATCGATTCGCTAGACCTAACGGTGTACCATATCACAACGAGTACATCGACCGGATAAAAAACTACTTGATCGGCTGGACCGAACTAGGAGACGACACAAGCGAGATAATGGACTATTTCAGCAAGGAAAACACCGGTGATGGTCAGCAACGACCGGCCATACCAGTACAACAATTGCGAGCATTTGAATCACAATGCCAAGACATGGTGAACAGTCAACATGGAATCATGGTAAACTCCCAACCTCCAGAGCTCATGTCACCTGAACAATTGAAACAACACATAAAACATCTGGAGACCATGTTATAACATCAGGTAAATAAACACCTGAATATAAATACATATGTATGGCTCAACAACAAAGATACATCTACCCACCGGTCACGGTAGAAGGTTTACAGGCGTTATATAACAACCCATCAATCGATTCCGGATTTTCCACAATCCGGTCCGAGATATTATCCAAAGAATTGTTGTATGACCGCGCAATCACAGACGAGCTGAAGCTTCCACATGATTTAAATGACCTCAAAATTGTACCAAACGAACTGGCGGTCAGCACCAGCATGTACACCACATCAGACAAACTACATGCAAATTTTCTATATCTAAACACACGAGCAAACCTAGCATCCAACGCTCTACCAGGGAACTACACTGGTCACTTTTCATGCGACGGTACCGGAAAAACAGTGTTCATACAAAATCAATTGGACAACCCAGCTAGTGTACCACCCACTAAATTCGAAGGTATCGATCGCTTCGACCCGACCGCTCCAAGCCTGTCTGACATAAATGGTACCACCAGGTTGAATGACACGATCACCGGTGTTGTCATTAGAGACAATAGTATAATCGACAGTGAACGCTTGGACACTGCCGGGGAAAATTATCATTATGGCTTCTTCGCGTCCCCCACCACCGTCACCGTGGGTAAGATGTCATCAACTCCGGAACACGAGACGATAGTGTTGGATGAAGATACTAATGAACACGTGGCTTCGCTGGGATGGATCATACTACACGAGTTCACCGATATCCAAGACATCCCGGACGGTAAAAACACGTTGAAATTCAACAACATTACAAAAATAAAAACCGACAACGCGAAAAATTTATACATATTGGACAGTGGCTTACCGGACCGTGCAGGTGTGACTGGGGTGTCAGACAGTAGTCAGCGTGGTATGATATACAAGTATGACATTTCCGGTTATTTGAACATGGACAACGACCAAGTGATCACAAAAAACAAAAGATTACTCACCGGTACGATTGGAGATGTGAACAAAATAACCAACGAATCGGACATCGTTCACCCGGTGGCTTTCACGGTGAATGAATCGAATGACATAATAGTTTATGACAACGCGGACTACACATTCAAAGTGTTTGATGAAAAGAGTAACTTTTTATACAAAAAATCCAAAAGAAACACTTTTTTTCGTGGAGCCAAAGGAGAACGTAAAAAATACCTAGGTGTTTCCGATATACATTATGACCGGACCAACAATCAATTATATGTTTTAACACCCCCGGGTTATTTGTATATATTTGATCAGCAATTCAATCTGTTAAATACAGTTGCTCTGTCCAAGGGCACCAGCAATCAATCGACCAATCTCGGACCCGGTGACACAGGCAATGACCATTTCAAAGCCGGTTATCCTGGTCATGTGGAGAAAGAACAATTCATCCAACTAGAATTCAGTGCGAATGAATCCAATGTGTATTATATATTGACAACCAACAGAGTGGTCAAAAGATTCAAATCTCAACAGAATTATGATGTAGGAGTGTACAATCTGCTAGACAACCGCATAGGCACCCTGGCATCATCTATATCCAACAGAGCCACCGCGTATCGAGCACTTCCTAGATTCTTGAGCGTGTTTCAAGACGCCAATGTGGAGACCAAGTTGATGACAGATGTCAATGGAGACATAGAATATGTTGTGGATGTTGAGAGAAGTTACACATACGATCAAATATACATGTTCTGCGATTTTTATGATATAGGTCAATCTACAAAAGCTAGTGGAGTGGAGCTAGGTTCCGGTACGATATTATCTTTTGAAGAACGAATCAATAGACGATCATGTTTGACATTCAGTGATTACGATATTTATGATGTAGATGGAACCAAGAGCATAAACCATAGAGAGTATAACAGCGACATTTCGTACAACAAACTCATGTATAAAATTCTATGCAACCATATAAAAATGATCGAGATGCTCCAATACCGGTTGTCTGCTAGTTATATTTCCACAGGTGATTTGATATTTGACAAACGCATATACATGACGGAGACTGAACATCGTGGATTGCTGATCGATGTGGATCAAGACATGTTCATAGGTATAAACGAGTATTTCACCGCCGGGGTGATCAACAGATGTATCGAGCAGATATACAACCTGCAGCGACAAATATTGAACGTGTTACAGACTGTCAAAACCAATCAATGGCCACTCGACGCGGATAATATACCGCTGGAACCATATCTATACACCGGTGGAGGTCAATTTGTGGATATTGATGACAGGGATTATGTAGGTTATTATTATGTACGTGAATCAACCGGTGGGGATGTGTACGTGACCGGTAGAAATGCTGAAGATGGATCCACTCGCGACGATGGATCCCCGGAAACAGATAGATATTTAACAACCGTATCATAAATATAAACAATGGCCACAGGAGACGATAGTACATTTGGAAGACAGCTCATGAGCTATGTCCAATCTAAATTACCATACACGGGTAGTAGCAATCAACTGGAAAATGTTGATGATCTCAACCCAAAATATAAACATTTTTTCAAAACTGGTACGCGCCGGACTGAGCTGATTCAGAAGCATGCGATAAGCACGGTCAAGGTGGGTGAGGACCAGCCCATGGGTGGTATCAACATCGACAAGAAATATCTTGATTACATGTATGCCAACATTGATGTCGACAAGGAGAAACGTGTACGTGATTACCGTACCATGGCATCATATGCAGAGGTCGCAGACGCATTGGACGAGATATGTGATGAATGTATAGTCGAGGATGAAAATGGTAAAATAATAAAATTGGAACCGGATGTGGATAGAGATTTCACTCAAAATGAACGCGACACACTGTTTCATGAATTTGATAAATATATCGAACAGTTTGAACTGGACGAAAAAGGTTGGGAACATTTCAGAAACATACTTGTGGATGGTGAAGTTTATTTTGAACATGTGATACATGAAGACCATCGAGACGCCGGTATTTTAGGCATAATGAATGTACCTACGGAGCTGATGGACCCGGTGTACGACAATGTTCAAAACACCATAGTCAAAGGTTACATCTTGAAAAAACCAGTACTCAACCCACAAACCGGCGCGTTGGATAAATATGAATTCATACCGTTTGATAAAAATCAAATGACATACATTCATAGTGGTACATGGAACCAGAACAAATCCATCAGATTACCATTTGTTGAGAATTGCAGACGCGCATACAGGCAATTATTATTGATGGAAGATGCGATAATCATATATCGTCTGGTGAGAGCTCCAGAACGTCTGGTGTTCAATGTGGATGTGGGTAACATGAGCCCACCAAAAGCCGAAGCGTATTTACGTAAATTGATTCAAAATTACTGGTCACGAAAGACATATGATGCCACCAGCTCTGGTGACGGTAAAACCCAAACATTCAATCCTCAATCGATGCTTGATAGTTTTTGGTTTGCCAAGCGACAAGGCAGTGAAGGTACACAAGTGAGTAACCTGGAAGGTGGAGCCAATTTAGGGGAACTAGACGATCTGTTATACTTCATGAAGAAATTGTACAAGTCTTTGAAAGTTCCGGTCAATCGTCTGAACCCGGAATCTCAACTAGAAGACCCAAGCCAGGTGTTACGTGAGGAATTGAAATTCGCTAGGTTTGTCATAAGACAACAACAAAATTTCGCTCAGGGTCTATCATATGGATTCATAACACATCTGAAGATGAGAGGTATATGGGACGAGATGGAACTCAAAGAAAAAGATTTCAAATTGGTTTTCAACCCTCCTAGAAATTATCATGAGCTTCGACAACAGCAAATATTTGAGTTACAGTATAACAATTTTAGTCAAATGTCTCAAAACGAGAGCATCAGTAACGTGTTGGCTCAGAAAAAATACTTGAAATGGACTGATGAAGAGGTGAAAGCTAACAGAGAATTTTTGAGGAAAGACAAAGAACTCAACTGGGAGCTAGCGCAGATAGAAGCCGGTGGACCCAACTGGAGAGAGCAATTTGATGCTGCAGCCGCTGGAGCAGACGCCGGAGGCGGAGCCGCACCACCGGTGGGTGGAGACATGGGAGGCGGGCTTGGTGCACCACCACCAGCATTCGGAGGGGCTGCGGAAACTGGAATGGATCCCGGTGCGGACGCACCAATTGATGCACCACCACCGGAGGTTCCCCCACCAGCGGCATAAATACTTAAATGGCAGACTATACAGACTCACAAGGTGAACCGGTGAAACCTTTGAGCGCATTTTACAGCACCGCGTTGAGCCCCCGCGTGGCTAGTTACGATAAACTAGCTGAAAGAATTGCATACGCGCTAGGTTACCCATTAGTTAATGTAGAAATACATACAAATGCAGTGTATGACAACATAAGTGTAGCGTGTGAAATGTATGCGAAATTTGCTGGTTATACAGAAGAATTTCTAGTGTTTGATTCTGATTTATATGAAGATGGTAAAGGTATACGCCTTGACAAATTATTCTCTCTCACATCAGATTTAAACTCATGCTACAATACAGGCAAAAGAAAGTTAGACCCGGACATGGACTGTACTCCGAATACTGAGAATACTGAGAATACTGAGAATACCGAGACCACTGCGACAACATCCACATCTGGTACCGAGACCACTGCGACAACATCCACATCTGGTACCGAGACCACTGCGACAACATCCACATCTGGTACCGAGACCACTGCGACAACATCCACATCTGGTACCGAGACCACTGCGACAACATCCACATCAGCAGATCAAGAAGATGGCTGCTCGTTCAACATAGCGTATGATTACGATATAAATGATTACAGAAAGGTCATTGATGTGTGGAGCTTCAATCAAGGCACCCACACTGGTGTAAACACACTTTTCACATTGGAACAATCACTAGCACAGCAAACATATTTCAGTTACTCCATGGGCAACTACGGTTTTGATCTGGTCAGCTGGTACGCCATGAAAGAATGGTTGGAATTAAGAGAGAAACTGTTATGTACACGTCCAGGTATACAGTTCAATGAACGTACACAATACATGAAACTCACACCTCAACCTAGAAATCGTTATTATGGGCTAGTGGCATGCTATGTAGAAGCTCCTGTGAGAGATCTTGTTAAAAGCATGTGGGTGTACCAATATTCTCTAGCATTAACCAAAATGGTGGTGGGTCGCGTCCGGGGGAAATTCAACGGGACAGGACTTGTAGGTGGAGGCAATATCGACGGTGAATCATTAGTTGCTGAAGGTAAAGAGGAACGTGATCGACTGGAAAAAGAATTGTACGAAGTGGCTCCAGGTCTTGGAGACAGCGCACCACCTCAATTCTTTGTAGGTTGATAATGTATCACAAGGACGAGAGATTCAAACAAGGTATTTACAAGCCGGTGAACAACAAATATTCCGGTAAAAAATATCCAACATATCGTAGCAGTTGGGAGCTAAAATTTTTTAGATGGTGTGACTTGAATCAAAATGTTGTGGAATGGAACAGCGAGAACGTGGTGATACCATATCGTATTGGTAATGGTAAACCTCGCCGGTACATCGTGGACAACACCATCACCATGAGACAGCGAGGCAAACTAACAAAATACTTGATCGAGATAAAACCATACGCGCAGACACAACCACCTAAACCGCATGGTAACAAAAAAAAGAGCACCATAATTTATGAACAATACACCTACGCAAAAAACAAAAGCAAATGGATTGCTGCGCAACAATGGTGTAAAAAGCAAGGATACGAGTTCTTGATTTTAACTGAACGTGAATTGTTCAACAAACGTACTAAATAATTGTATGAAATACATAATGATGACATGTTTGCTGCTCACCGGTTGTATATCATCGGTTGTGAAGCACCACAAATCTCCCCCGGTGTCAAACGTTGATATTGAACCTACCGTACCTTTTGTGACCCCGGTCGACACTCACCCAACTCAGAACAACATCAACCCCGGTTCATATGACATGACCAACGACATAATAATGTTCATAGGTGTGATTATTTTGATAATATGCTTCGCACCACTGATACTTTCATTCGCTGACTATACGTTTGAGGTTTGTCGTGATAAAATTTCAAACATGAAGAACAAGACTAAATAATCATATGTTCGGAAGCGTATTAAACACAATTATAGGAGCCGGTATCAAGATTGGTGCAAATCTGATCAGTGCATGGATAGAGCAGCGCAAAGTGGACAGAACACTCATGGCTGCTAGAGATGAAAACATACTCAAAATGATAGCAGAGAGTCAGAAAGAGACCAGAAGTGACCCGTTTGTCAAGACAACCCGGAGAATATTGTTCCTGGCTCTCACATTCACATATTGTTATTTGATGATATTTTACGCGTTGAATCCGGACATCACATATCAAATTGTGAAACCAGCTGACCCTAGCGGAGGTATACTCAGCTGGTTCATGGGAGATACACAATGGGTGACATTCAACTTGACCGGTGGTTTGTTATTGGCTAGTTTCGTAGATTTAATGTTCATGGTCATAGGGTTTTACGCGATTCCTAGTAACAAAAGGTAGTAGTAATTTAGATTACCGGACTAAATACTCATATTATGGCATTTAAGTTACTAGTGGAAAAACCTGACATGCACGAGTTTGAGTACATTCTCGAGGAGCAAAACGACAAATCTGACAGCAAATTGTTCGTGAGTGGACCGTACATGCAATTTGGAGAAAAGAACAGAAATGGCCGTATATATGAAGAACGTGAGATGTGCAACGAGGTTGACCGTTATATAAAAGAGATGGTTGAACAAAAGAGATCTTTAGGTGAATTGAACCACCCTACAAGCGCCGAGGTGAATCCAGAGAAAGCATGTCACATGGTGACTGAACTGAAACAAAACGGTAACATTTTCCATGGTAAATCACAAGTGTTGAGCACTCCCGCGGGCCAGATCATGAGAAGTTTGATAATGGATGGGGTGAAACTAGGCATGAGCAGCAGAGCGTTAGGTCAATTAGAAGAGAAACAAGACGCCAATTATGTCAAAGAGATGAGACTGGTGGCGATCGACTGTGTTGCAGACCCAAGTTTCCCAAAAGCGTTTGTGAATGGTATATTGGAGAGCAAAAACTTTGTACTAACACAAGATGGTAGTTTCAGTGAAACATACGAAGATTTTGAACAGGGCATCCGGAATCTACCAAGAAAAGACCTGGATCATTACCTCAAAGAACAAATTTGTAGGTTTTTAAACAAAATTAACCGCGTGCTTGACTAAATAATTATTAGCGTTAAGATGAAACCATCAAATACAGAGAGAAAACATATAACTACTTTTATAAAGCAGCTAGGAAAACAAGATTATTCCGCTGCTAACAAAAGCTTGCAACGGGTCATACATGAGAAGATCCGCAAGAAAATCGCAACAGTCGCGAAGAAACCACTTTTTTAATCATGAGTTCCGAAAACAAAAAATTCCAAGAGATGTTAAAGGAGGTCACAAAAGACATTCTGACAGAAGAGAGCTTGGGTCAAATTCAAGAAGCATTTGACTCCGCTGTACAAGAGCGTGTCAACCTCCATGTAGAAAAAGCCCTAGTTGAGCAGGATGATACATATGCTACTAAATTAGAGAAATTACTGGAGGCGATCGACGATGATCATTGCACCAAGCTGGAACATCTGGTTGAAGCGATAGACACAAACCATGCTCAGAAATTACAATTGATTGTGAAGCGGTACAAATCCGCGTTGAACGAAGAAGCAGTAACTTTGAAAGAAAGCTTGGTTGACAACATCAGCAACTATCTTGAGTTGTATGTTGAAAAGTCGATTCCTACAGAACATTTGCAAGAAGCAGTCAACAACAAACGTGCTAAGAGCGTGCTGAAGGAACTCCGGCAGGTGTTAGCAGTTGATGGTTTGCTGGCTAAAGAATCAGTCAAAAGCGCATTACAAGACGGAAAGAAACAGATTGTGGAACGCACACAAGTGGCTAAAAAAGCTCAGACAGAAAATTCCATTCTCAAGGAAAACCTTGACCGTGCTCAAGCGGAACTCATACTGGAGCGCAAATCACATGGTTTACCTGAACGCAAAAAAGAATACGTCAAACGAGTGTTGGACGGCAAAAGCGCAGAATTCATCGTGGAGAATTTCGATTACACCGTGAAACTATTTGAAAAAGAAGACGATCAAGCCAGACACAGCTTGAGATCCGAAGCACGTAAATCACGCGCCACCAAGAAACAAAATGTTGATGTGATTGTAGAATCAACCGAACAAGCACCTGTAGTACAGGAAAGCGCAAGCAATTTGGATGCTCCGGATGCAGATCCGGTGTTCAACTCATACATGGGAGAGTTGGGCAAATATTAATTTACTAAAGATGAGGTAGCGATACCTGAGTAACAAGGTCAAGGAGAAAACACAATATGTCAAAAGTTATTAAACCAACTCAAGCTTATATCGATGAAAGTCGTGCAAGAGTGTTGCTCGAAAAGTGGGGTCCAGTACTCGACTACAATTCGGACAACGTTGCACCTATCGAGGATGATCACACCCGTCTCAACACCGCCATGCTTTTGGAAAACCAAGAGTCCTGGTGCGTCAACGAGGCTAATGTGAGCGGAGGAACTGGTGGAGTATTCAGTGGTGGGTCTGTTAACGCAGGCGGTACTGGTGGAGCTTACCCTGGAGGTTCAGACAGCTATGCTGCTGGAGATTCACGTCTTCCTAAGATTCTTATCCCGATGATTCGTCGTACATTCCCAGAGTTGCTGACTAACGAATTGGTTGGTGTTCAGCCCATGAGCGGTCCTGTCGGGCTCGCTTTTGCTCTCCGCTACAAGTACACAACGAACATGCTTGGTGAAACTAATGCCAATGGTAAAGACGGAAGTCTTGCCTCTGGTACTAAGGGTCCCGCAGGTACGCAAGCTTATAGTGAAGCAGCAGGATTACCCGGCAATGGCGTGAATGGAAACACTGCAACAAGTTTACCTGGCAATGGTACAGACGGTGAACTCGGATATCAATATCTTGATACCCGTTTCACAGGTAGTTCCAATGCTAAATTACGTGGCACAGACATCTCAAAGACATCTGGTGATTTTGGTTTCACAACAGGGAAAGGCGATGTAGCCTTCTCTAGCTTGGATCAAGACGCTGGTGTCGCTGCTCTTCTCGGAGAATTCGAACTTGGAAGTAACATTCCTACAATCGAAGTCAATTTCGAAAAGACAGCTGTTGAGGCTGGAACGCGCAGGCTTGCTGCTAATTGGAGTGTGGAACTCGAACAAGACTTGAAGAACATGAACGGTATCGATATCGACACCGAGCTCACCAACGCGATGAGCTACGAGCTTCAAGCCGAGATCGATCGTGAGATGATTGTTCGCATGATTCAAACAGCACTTCAAGGTGGAAAGGGCGCTGGTTACAGTGCTTGGTTCGCTGAAACAGCCGATGGACGTTGGATGGCAGAACGTAACCGTGACCTTTACGCTAAACTCATCGTAGAAGCAAATCGTATCGCGATCCGCAATCGCCGTGGAGCAGCAAACTTTATTGTTGCCAGCCCCGCAGTATGCGCGATCCTCGAGATGCTTCCCGAGTTTACTTGGATGCCTGTCAATGGTTCCGTCAACACTCAACCTGTTGGCGTTGCTAAAGTAGGCAACCTGGGCGGAAGGTTCAACGTTTATCGTGACACTCGCACCGAAGCGCAACGTGAGCAAGGCTTGCGTGCAAATCAGGTCGAGTACGCTTTGTTAGGCTATAAAGGTCCTGAGTTTTACGACACAGGTATCATTTATTGTCCTTACATCCCCGTAATGGTGCAGCGCACCATCGGGCCCAACGATTTCAGCCCACGTGTAGGACTTCTGACCCGTTACGGTGTTGTTGACAACATCTTCGGTGCAGAACTCTACTATCACGTGGTGTTAGTTGGCGGTCTCAAGGGCGGTTTGTCCACGGGTCACCTCTAAGGTATGAGCCTAGAGCGTTGAAATGATATACACGCTCTAAACAATTTAACGCCGGTTGGTTTACCCGACCGGCGTTTCTTTTTGTTCGATCACTATTTGATCGTTTTTAACCCCAGCAACTATGTCAACGGGCCCCTCGTTTGATAACAAAAATTTGGCCACTGGAGTCTGTATTTTGGATTGTATCACACGTCTCAACGGACGCGCGCCATATTTCTTGTCAAATCCAGTATCTAGTAACATCTTACGCAATGTGTTGGTCACTCTCACTTTGACATCTTTACGTGCCAATCGCGACGTGAACTTTTTGAGCTCCACTGACAATATTTTGTTACAAATTTCTTTGGATAGATTGTTGAACATCACAATTTCATCTAACCGATTCAAAAACTCCGGTCTTAAAAATTCTCTCAATTGCTTTTTCACTTGCTCCATGTTGTCTTCGTCTGTAGCACCAAACCCAACCACATGATTTTTTTGCATCCGGTCTGCACCCACATTGGATGTCATCAACACGATACAGTTTCTAAAATTGATAGTCACACCTCGACTGTCAGTGAGTTGACCTTCATCCAACAGTTGCAACAACAGTTGCATCACATCCGGATGAGCTTTTTCTATCTCATCAAACAACACCACACTGTACGGGTTGTACCTCACCTGTTCAGTCAATTGACCACCTTCCCCATAACCTACATAACCTGGAGGGCTGCCTATCAGTTTACTCACAGAATGAGCTTCCATCAACTCGCTCATGTCCACACGTATCATGTTCTCTTGATCACCAAACACGTATTTTGCTAGCTGCTTGGCTAGATAAGTTTTTCCCACTCCTGTGGGTCCCATCAACAAAAATGATCCAACCGGCCGATCCGGATCCCCTACATCGGTCCGCCCACGTATCACGCTGTCACATATTGTCTGTACAGCTTGTTGCTGCCCCATAACATGTTTGTTCAAATCACGTTCCAAGTTGATAAGCTTTTTACATTCACTCTTCTTTAGATGATCCAGTGGTACGCCACACCAGCTACTCACGGTAGTACGAATGTCATGCTCGGTGATTGTCAGTGATTTCTGTTTGTCTAGAGCTCGATTTATCATGTTACGTTTCTTTTTGTTCAACCTCTTCTCTGCAGCACGGTACGTGGCAGCTGATACGTAATCATCGGTGAGGAGATAATCGTTCATCAACTCTGTACAATCGTTTATTTTACTCTCAAGCAATTTCAATCGCTTAGGTGTGTTACCTTTTTTCAATCGCTCTCTGGCCGCGCATTCATCTAGAATGTCAATGGCCTTGTCCGGGTAAAATCGATCAGTTATGTACCGACCACTCAGGTCAACTGCAGTTTCTACTGCCTGTTCAGTGTAAAACACACTGTGAAATTCTTCGTACTTGCTCTTGAGACCTTTGAGTATCTCAACAGTAACATCCGCATCAGGTTCATCTATCACAATCTTTTGAAAACGCCGTTCTAGTGCACCGTCTGACTCTATAAACTCACGGTACTCATCAAATGTAGTTGTACCTATGCATGACAAACCACCTCTGCTCAACGCTGGCTTCAATATATTGGCCGCGTCCATCGCACCATCAGCATTCCCGGCTCCGACCAACATGTGTATCTCGTCGATGAACACCACCACATTTTTAAGCTGTGTGAGATCATCAATCACTTGTTTCATCCGTTCCTCGAATTGCCCTCTGAATTTTGTACCGGCCACCATCAATGACAGGTCCAGATTGTAAATTTTCCGATCTTTTAACTGCATCGGAGCTTCATCACTTGCGATCAAATTGCACAAACCTTCCACGACAGCTGTTTTACCCACCCCTGGTTCACCCACCAGCACCGGATTGTTTTTCTGTCTACGACAAAGCACCTGCATGAGCCTCTCAATTTCCGATTCTCGTCCGATCACCGGGTCCAACTCTCCGTTTTTAGCTAGCGCAGTCATGTCGATCGCGAACATTTCTAACGCTTCACCTGGTTTCATCATGGAATCAGCACCACCAGTGGCGTTTGTCTCCACCGGGTCATCGGTAACTTGACTAGGATCCAAATACTCACGTAGACTCTGAGCCAATCCAGGTATATCCACATTGTTCTCATATAAAAAAGTAAAAGCGCGGCATTCAGTATGACAGATCATGGCCAACATCAAGTGTTCTGTCCCTATGAAACTGTGATCCATTTTGTGACTGATCTCTTTTGACAATTCCAATATGCGTTTCACTTCATGATCAGCTGGCATTTTCAAATCGTGTTGCTTGTCTTTTGAAAGTTGTTTCAGCTTTAAATGTTCCAATGTGTAGTGTAATCTACCCACAATTTTATCAACATCACCACCCTGTTCTAACGCGACAAGCTCGGACAACACACTATCACCCATGTTGAATGATGCCAGTAACAAATGTAAAGTGTTGATCTCCGCATGTTTATATTTTTTAGCAAAAAGTTGAGTCTGCGCTAGTAAGTCATTGGCTCTAGGTGAAAAGTTGTACATCATATCTATTATTATGTCTTAAATTATTTAATTTTCAAGCTTGAAATGGCTCTGTTTTTATCATATAATAATTGTATGAATATCGAAGTATCACACGAGAGTCCGATCAGCATGTTGGATAAGTCGCTAGAATATAATGATTATTGTTATGCACTTGTACATTTATTTGAATCTCACCCGGAATATTATAATTTTTTCAAAAACGCAAAAGATCTACACAACAAGCAAGTGTATCTAGACAACAGCATTTTTGAACTAGGTAAGAGTTTTGAGCCTGAGAATTACAGCAAGTGGATAGAACAATTGGAACCAAACCTGTATATAGTACCAGACACATTGGAAGAAAGTCAAGAGACAATCAAGCAATATTACACATTCACCGGTGAATATACTAGTTTACCGGGAAAACGAATGGGAGTGGTTCAAGGTAAATCGTATGACGATCTGGTGAGATGTTACAGTTTCATGAGTGAATATGCTGACATGATCGCGATAAGTTTCGACTATTCATACTACCTTCTCACTGGTACTGGTAATACAAAGCTCGAACGATTCATGAACGGTAGGAAAAAGTTCATACAGGATCTGATCAACGAGAATCGCTGGAATTGGGACAAACCAGTACATTTACTAGGATGCTCGCTAGCAAGAGAATTTAGCTATTATGTTGACAACAACATTCACAACATCAAAACATGTGACACTTCCAACCCGGTGGTCGCATCGATGTTCAATTTGAAATACAACGGTACATGGGGATTGGACACGAAACCTACCCAGAAGCTAGCCGATATGATCGAAGCAAACCTAGATGACACTCAACAAGAGATTTTGGAATATAACCTGTCAATGTTCAAGAAAATTGTAGGGCAATGATAGATAATCGTAGATGGATCGCGATGTTCAGCCACACCGGGTCTGAAATTGTTAACATATCCAACCGACTAGGAATCACTCCGGATACAATCATAACCAACAATCAACCCGGTACGGACACCATTCATGAAGGCATCCGCGATGTGGTGTACACAAAATCCAAACCAGTGGCAGAAGATTATGAGACATTGTTTGAAGATGACCCGATCGTGACACTGCATGGTTGGATGAGAATCGTACCGGGTAGTGTTTGTGACAACCATGAAATATACAACTTGCACCCTGGTTTGATTGACGATTACCCGGAGCTCAAAGGCAAGGACCCACAACAACAGGTGTTTGACATGTTAAACCCCCCATCT
>Ga0228645_1000049_pt1 | contig 17247 bp, 20 predicted proteins | sample 57DmetaG_FD_190072 | JGI IMG/M metagenome (GOLD analysis project Ga0228645, IMG submission 190072) | Seawater microbial communities from Monterey Bay, California, United States - 57D | ecosystem: Environmental > Aquatic > Marine > Coastal | place: USA: California | collected 2016-11-06 | reverse complement strand
ACAGATCCTGTTTTTCAAGGTGATTGTAATACAGCAACTATTACTAAAACAATTATTTCTCAGAATGATCTGGGTACTATTATTAATATTGCTGGAGACACTGTTATAGAAGGAGATTTACAAGTATACCAAAATGCTAATATAAATTTACAACTAACAGCTGGTTCAGCAAATATATTAGACCTTACAGAAGATCGTATAGTTATTGTAGGGCCTAATGGTGAACTTGAGGATGATGCCAATTTAACATTTGATGGAACAGAATTTAATATTGGTCAGGGTAATTTTACCGTTCAAGTAAATACAGGTAATACTCAGATTATTGGAACTTTGGATGTTGATGATCAAGCTACTCTTGCTAGTGCTAATGTTGAAGACCTTACTAATGATAGAATTGTTATAGTAGGAGTTGATGGTGAGCTGGAAGATGATGCAAACTTTACAATGGATGGTACAACTTTTACGGCTAATGTAAATGTTATTCATGGTACAGATGTACCAGCAGGTGTACCAACACACACCACAACTATAAACTCTAATCTTAAATTAGAAGGCCCTGTTTATGATTCACTAGGATCTGTTGGTGGATTAAATAAAGTTCTTGTTGGTTTAGCAGATGGTAGAGTAAAATGGCAAGATGATGATCTTGTTGAAGCATTAACATATGGATCACTATGGCAAGGAGATCCTACAAACTATAAAGTAGAATTACCAATTGGTACAGCGGATCAGATTCTTATATCTGATGGAACTACATTTTCTTGGGAAGATAATCCTGCAGCAATTGTAGGTGAGCAATGTGAAGTTTACAGGCTGCCACTATGGACACCAGATTCAAATACATTGGGATGCTCTATATTAATTCAAGATGGTAACTCTACTACTCCAGCTACTAAAGTTACAATTGAAGGTGAAGCTATAGTAGAGGGTGATTTACATGTAGAAACTAATACTTTTCTTGAAGGAAATGTTGAAGTTAATGGTACAACAAAATTAGATACACTTGACCAAGATGACACACTTATTCAAGTTCTTGTAAGAGATACAACAAATGATAATTTAATTAAATTTAGAGATGCTTCATCAATAAAACCACAAGTTGGTTTTGATACATTAGCTATGCTACCAGATGGTTGGGCCTCTGCTCAGGGTAATTTTAATGCTGTTGTAGCTCTTGATGATACTACTACAGCAGTTAAGAGCATCAAAGATATGGATTGGCTTGTTGATGGTGATAGAGTAGTTGTTATTGCAGCAAATGTTAAGACAGGCTCATTATTAGCTGATAATGTTATTCAGTTTCCAACATGGAATAGCTCAAATTTTACATCAGTTTCTAACCACACATCTTGGAATCAATCAAGTATAGGTACTGGATGGACTGGAGCTATTAATAATGGATATCAAACTTCAACTCTTTTATTTGGTGAAAAGATTAAGTTTAAAGCTGAACTATACGAAATACCTACAACAGGAACTGCTCAATTAAATTGGGATGCATGTTGTAAAATATACTCAGAAAATACATGTCCTCTAGTAAATAATGCTAGCTTTACAGTAGATGAAGACGCATTTTATAATGGTACACTTATTACTTCAGATGATGGTTATGGAGGATATGGTTATACTTTTACTATAGTATCTCAACCAACAAATGGAACAATAACTAATTTTGATTCAGCTACAGGAACATATACATATACACCAAATCCTAATTATAATGGTTTTGACAGCTTTACTTATCAAGCAAATGATGGTTATTGTGATAGTAATGTAGCAAATGTTAATATAACTGTTAATTCAATTAATGATGCACCTGTATGGATATCAATTGATCCCACAGACCCAACATATACAGGAACTCCATGGACTAATCTTACAGGAGGTGATGTTTTAGTTCCTTATAACTGGACAGTAGCTGATCCAGATCATCCTTGTTCTGATTTGACTTATAACATGACACTAGTTGATTCTAACGGCACTCCGGGAACTTGGTTAACATTTACACCAAATACTCCAGCTGATTGTGGAGGTACACTTAGCGGAACATATCCAGTAACAGGGGGTATATGGACAGTTATACTTACAGTTAGTGATCCGGGGGGTTTATCAGCCACACAAGAATTTACAATATCAGGTATTATTCCAGATAAAGATACATATTTTGCAATTTGGATTGATAATTCAGGATCAATGAGCACTCTTGCTCAAGAGCTTGCAAGGCAAGTAAGTATTGGGCAAGCAATAGCACAAGTTACAGGTATATCTGCTAATACTATAACTGTAAGTAGTGGTGGAGCTCAAGTAACTGACAGCGTTTTTATAAATGATATTAATGCTCTAGTAGCAGGTACTGCAAGTGTAGGAGACACTGCTGAATATGTGGTTCCAAACACTCTTCCTGCTGGTGTTACAACATCTTTTTCAATTGATATTATTAACACAAATAATGGTAACTTAACTAATACTGGAATAAATATTACAACTCAAAATACTCCTGGTTCTAATACTTTACTTTGTGATGCTAATCCAACCGGAACTATTCAAGCTGGTGATTATATATTATTAACTATAAGTGATGCGCTTGCATCAAGTGACTATAATAATCAAGATAGTCTTAGATCTTTATTCCAAGACTTTTATGCAACAGGTGGAGTAGAGGGAACTCCAGATTTTAATACAGACCCAACAACTAATGGTAGAAATAGATATACTTCTCACCTTAAATTTGGTTTCATGAATCAAGGTCCAGGAAATGGAGAAAACTGGTTTTATGGTCTTGCAAACTATGGTTATCAAGATACTCAAACAGAATTTGATACCACCGTTTCTACTAATGGAATATTTCAAGATGCAACAACAATTTGTACACTAGTATTTGGAGATGAAGCTTCTGGTTCTTATGATGTGGGTGGTGGTCCATATAGTGGTACTGGTACTGCAGGTGGGGCCAGCTTACTTACTGATTTAAATTCAACACGTACTTGGATTAGTCTTGGACCTAATGCTAGTATAGACGGGGTTCCAACATCTGTAAATGCCGTTGGATGTATGTTTGCTGCTGCTACTGCTGCAACAATTCGTAATATTGGTGTTTCTGCGGGAGCACGTAATGGAGTAGGATCTGGTGATGTAGGTGCTGGACAAACGTTCGGAGGTAACTGGAGTAACAGTACTGCAGCTACACTATTACCAATTGAACCAACTCCACCTACACCAAGAAGGATAGAGTTTTCTGGTTATAACGGAGACCCAACATTTGGAACAGGCGGTATACCACAATCCTCACCTAGTTCTGGTTTCTATCAAAATCTAATCCGTACAAAACTTCAAAATCTAGGATTCCAAAATATTTAATATAAGTAATGTAAAAGAAAATAAGTAATCCACTGAGTCCACATAGTCCTAAAACAAAGGCTGGTGACTCAGTGGTTAATACTAATCAAAACTTAAACATCAGCTTGTAAAAAAATGTATAGCCCAAGCTATAAGTCCGTTTAATTGTAAAAGAACCAGATTCCATTGTTTTCTTGTTGCAACTTGTATAAGTACACAGGTGAATCCCATCATATATAATATAGGATTAATTGTCCATTGACCTGCTATAAGAAAACCTACACCCATATATCCAAGTCTGGATGCCATTCTTTCTAATGGTGTTAGTTTTCTATCTCTAACCATCATACGTAATATATCACGCCACCATCTATACTCACATCTACGGCAGGTTTTCTTTTTATCCGTTTTAAAAAACCAATCAGGCCTTTTCTTTTTACATTTATTACATTTTCTCATGTTGCTATTATTAATTCCCATTTTAACCAAGCAATTATAAATTCTTTATTTCCATTTAAGAATCTATCATATGTAACTTTGACTATAGGGTATATATATACTTGACCTACTATTTTTACAATTTTAATTTTCATATCAGTCCCACCATCTTTGAATGTTATGTTCTATAAAGTCCCAAAGTAACTTATGAGCACGTTTTTGTTTATCTCTGCTTCTTAAAAACATTTGATGTCTTACTTCATCAATTTCTTTTTGATGTTTTTCATCTACTGCTAATTCATTTGAATGAACCATTTCATAATATGAGTCTCCTTTTTCATCTTTCTCTTCTAACTCAACAAACTCATATTTGGTTTTACCATAAAGAAATTCAATATCATCTATATATTCTGTTCCATACTCTTCATCATATACTTTGCTCATTAACTCAATAGCCGTTCTAATTCTAGCAGCGGCAACTTTTGATTCTAATGTCTTTGCTTTATCTGATTCTAAAAAATTAGCCATTCGTTTCAACTGATGTTGAAATAATTCAACCGCATAATGATAATCCCAATCATATCCTTTCCAGATTAAAGGTAAGAAATCCAACACTCTCTTTATCTGACTATATTTTCTTCTAAACAAATATCCTATTTTCTTTGTCATTTGTCTAAATTATATTCATTTTCTAATTCTTTTTCTAAACATGCTAATGCACGCCACGCCACTTTTGCGGTGTGACGAATTCCATCATCATCTATAGTGCCTGCATCTATAAGATGTCTAGTAAGTGCATCATAATCATCTTTTGATTTATTACGATCCCAATGTAAAGGTTTATCAGGGTGATGTTGTTTATTACCTTGTAGCGAAACTCTTGCTATTTCCATAAGTGCTTTAGGAAAATATTTTATAACACCAGTAAATACTGGTCTTTCTTTTCTATCTTTTGCGTTCATATTTAATTTTTTAATAGGAGAAGGGGGATAAGAATGCAAAAACTTATCCCCCTGTTGGTTTACATCTCCTGGACTAAAAGTTGTCCATATTATTATTGTGGGTCATGTAAAAACAAAATATTATTCCAAGAATAACCAGACACCAAATCATATTTATCTACCCATATATATATCCTGAACTAACATTTTTTCTGTGATATCCTCATCTATTTCTATAGATAAGTCAGTATCAGTTTTATTAATATTTAATTCAGCATTATCAAAGTTTAATTCATATGAATGAAATAAATTATTGGGATTATTTATTTTGTTATTAAAGCATTCGGCCGTGACAAAATCATGAAAATTTTGTTGATCAACTAACCAATCCCGCGGGTGTGCTTTTTTTAATGCATGTGTAACATGGTTATAAAAGGCCCAAGCACTATCATTAGCAACACCGTAATTATATGATGGTTTATCCATCTCTTTTTTAATGCAAGATACTTGTTGACTATCTAACATGTCTTCATCAATAAATAACCGTCCGATTAGTTCAGATTGTGTTCTTGTACACATGTCTATAGTTTTCAAGGCATCTTTATCTTTTATTATGCGTGCATAGTATTTTTCTGCATTCTTAATTTGACTTGAAATCTGATTTTTAATATCCATGTTTGCCGAACCAGTATGTTTTCTTGAATAGTTCATCATATCACCAGCAATCATTCCATTTGAACATACTTTTACATATGCGCCAATTGCACATTGAAATCTTGTGCTTTTGTCATAGGAGTTTGTCCAGGAAAACATCATCCCAAGCTCTTCTTCTTCAAGTATGGTTTTATCAACTGGATTAACGGGTCTTAAATAATAAATACCCTGTGCAACATTAGCTCTCATATTAGATCTATATGTTTCATTTGTTATGGAGAACCCGCTTGCTTTAAGCAGATTCAATGTGTTGTCTATCACCTCTTTATGTGAAACAACTGTGTAAGATTTACCATGATTAGGTAAAGTAGCAGTCTCCAGATATGATCTAGTTACTTCTGTTGATTTTGAATATCCCATATTATAAACTTTTAAAGTGTAAATATAATTAATTTAGCTGAGTCAACAAAAAATTATTTAATTAATTCTTTTAAATCTTTCAGCGCTTTTTTAACACACCATGGGCAGTTTTCTTGTTTATACATCCATACAAGGTAATTCAAAGGTATATCTTTAGGATTTTTACCTTTATATTTACCAAAAGGCATTGTAGTACTGCGAGGTGTTTTTAATATTCTTGATTGGCCATCCTGGGACCAAGATTTTGAGAATTTATATCTTTTATTATTTTTACATGTTACACCTTTATTTAATTTTAAACTTTTATCTATTAAAGTGACGGGTATTTTAAAATATTCAGACGCTAATTTTTTTGATTCAAATTGTTGTCTACTATTCCATTCAATAATTGTTATCATATTATTAATATTAAAATATATACCGTATTGTATCCATAGGAAAGTATTTACTGTATATTTTTTTGAATTCATTAAGCAACCTTCCTTTATGTTGTAAAGGATATCTCATAACTCCTGATTGATTCTTAACTTCATAAGAACGCCTCATAAGTTCTTGAGCTTCTGGAGATGCTTTAGCCATTTGATTTTTATGGTTGGTTAATGCAATTACCTCACACTTATTAATACCCGCATTATCTTTTACCATAGAGAAAAGATTATTATACTCTTCTTTCCACCCTGGATAAAACACTAGAGGACTGTAATTACAATGTACTTCCCATCCTAAGTCTTTAAGACGATTGATATCTTCTATGCGGCTGGCTATCTTTTGCATCTTAGGTTCTAATATATTAGAATACTTCTGAGGCATGAGACTTACACGTACCCGTGGTGGTTTATTAAAATGATTTACATCTAGTTTTAATAATCCCGGATACTTAGTGGCCATTGTACTATTTAACTGTGGGTGATTATCATAACGTTTAAGATATTTAATCAAAGGTTCTGGCATATGTTTTTGCATTAATACAAGATCTGAATTACATGCAACATCTACCATTGTATATATAGGGTCCTGTTGATCAGGTTCCTTATAGTAACCTTTTTCCCAATCAACAACAGACTGAAATATCTCATCAACATTTGTGTTGACATAAACTCTATTACCATTGTACCTAGACATATAACAATAAGTATCTACACAGCCCCCAAAACATCCGTAGATTATATTAGGAGCTATGCAGTTAGCACTATTATTATTGTCTTTAGTAACAAGAGTTTTAGTTTTTTGTGTTTTTACCATTCCATATATCAGATTGTCTAACACCCATATTTTTCGGGTTTCTGTTTTTCTTAGATATTGTTTCTTTAGTTGTATAAGAAGCTTTTCTATTTGTCCTTTGCCAACTATATATTTGACTATCTTCATCACAAGGCATAAAATTTACACCTGCTTTAGCCCATCTCTCCCTTTCTTTTTTTTCTTTATTTGTCATTTCTATTTATTAACTATTTCTACTTCTGTCCATGCAGCTAAATGTACTACTTGACCATCATCTCTTGTGCAGTAACTATACATTCCATCTATATGGCTAAAATTGAGTTCCTCTGCTTCTTCAATAATTGGAGAAGAAGGAGGTACTTTAATATCTGCTATTACTTTAATTCTACTATTTCTAGGTGTATTATATAATTTCATATAATTCGTATTTAGTAAAGAGTTCATCCCCTTTTTTAATAAATTTTATTGTTGTTAAACGCATCATGTTACCAACAGAAATTAACTGAGCATTGGGTTTATCACTATGATTAATGAATCCACCCAATGGAGTTCTTATGTAGTTATTTTCAAACTTATCATTATGCACATGAGTTATTCCAAGTTCAACACCTTTGACAATATCTTGTGTTGCAAATAAACCCAAACCGTGCACTGAAGAATCTTTTATTGTAAGACCTTCAGGTAATGGTCTATAACTCATTTTTAATATATGCAGATTCAGTACCAGATATAATATCTATATCTTTCATTTTTATTTCTTCAGCATCTTTTACTTCAATGTCTTCTAAATTATCCCATTCTGAAAATTTGCCTTCATCATCTTTCACAAATTGACCATTGATCATCTTACCTGTACGTTTTGCAATTACATTATACGCAGACTCAAGACATTCCTCTAGTTTAAGTCCTTGCATTTTAGCCTGAATAATCAGGGTGACCATTATATCACCCATAGCATCTATAATCTCTGCTCTATCATTGTTATTGACTGCTACACCTAGTTCGGTGCATTCCTCTAAAGTTTTTAATGCTTGAGCCATTGGTGTTGCTTTAGAAAGAATTTCTTTTTCTTCCGCCCAGTGTTCTACTGCGCATTCTAATTCAAAATAATCCATATTTTTAAAATAATTTTAATTGATTTGACGATACTGTTAATATGCTATTTATTTCCTTTTCAATTGCTTCCAGGTAATAAACTTTATTGATATCATAGTTTTCCCATTTTGGTTCTACTTTCATATCATTATATACAGTTTGTAGCCATTTCCCGGCTTCTAGCTGTATTTCCCTACCATCATTTTTATTAAGTTTAATAATTTTTACGCCAGATTTAGAAATATAATACCTATTTATCTTTTGCAAATCTTTTTCACTATAAACTCCATCTTTTATTGATTTTGCTACTTGTTTCCAATCTCCTTTAGATTTACCACCTATACAATAATCAAGAATATTTTTATTTGTTTCTAAATAATCTTCAGGTAATATATCTTTAACAAAGTATGAATAAATAGCTTTTGGAATAACTAACTTTGATTTGTTTTTATGTAATTGTAAATTATGAAAATCAAAGCGGCCTTTTAATTTTACAGGAGCATAACTAAACTTATCACCATCTACTTTGAATAAATAGTGTGGCTCAGATTGTTTTATTTCTCTCCATTTAGTAATGTTTACTTCCTTAAAATTATTTACACCTATATAATTATTAACATCAGCTAAAACAAGTTTCTGATACTCATCATGTTCTAATTGTAAATTGGTTATTTCTTCCCATTGTTTACATATACCTAAATAGTCATCATAATACTCTCTTGGTATCATAGTTTCTATACCATCTGTGTTCTGCAGTAATGCTACAGCACCCGGTATCCTTTCCATAACTTGCTCATAAAGCATCATTAGAGAAAGTTGACCATTAATAGTTATTCTCATACACAATTCAGGATCATAAAAGAAACTATTTACATCATTGCTAAGGCCAAAAGTTGAATTAAGTATAATCTTATATACATAGTTCATCGGGTTGCTCTTAGGAATCTTCTTGCGTTCTTCAAAGAACCACTCATACTGGTTACAAAACTCTTCTTTTGGAAAGTGACCAGGTGACCATTTATTTTTGATGGCTAAATTTGGATAAAATGATGTTACATCTGAAGACATAATCATCATATCATCATTTGCTTCATACACTGCTTTTTTTGCAGCACCATGTGCACCACCTAGTCCAAAATCTGTTTTAACACCTTTATAGTTTACACTGTATTTAAAACCACCTTTAAGTTTTGCTGAATCAATTTCTAGTGCCTTAAACCTATTATGTAAAGACTTAAATTCATCAGACATAAATGATACATATGGTAAAATTATATCTGATACTTTAATTGAATCTCTATGCGTTCTCATTTTCTTTAAATCTCTTTTAGGAATATTTAAATTTTGAGATAAATAATAGCCAAATATTTCTTTACTGATTCTTGGTTCAGAAGCACTAAACATGTTTATACCATATGTTTCTGTAAGTTCTTTTCTTAATCCTATTTGTGATTTTGATCTGTTATATACTTCTTTTGTTGATCTAACATCATTGATGCAATACTCAAGAATAGTATCAATTTGCTCTTGTGTAGTGATTTCAGTCTCATGATGTATTGGCATATCAATAATGTTCTCCCAATCCATACTGTATTGTATCCATTTTAAGCTGGAACGTTTAGCAGGATTATCCCAATGATGTAATTTAAAAACATCTATTTGACCAATCTTCATTTTCCATTGCGGATAGTCACTGAATTCTTTATTATTAGATTTTTTTATACAACTCTGGGCATATTCATAAATAATGTTTGCAATATCACAACCGCTTAAATTTGACCAATCTTGATGATTATCTAGTATAAAGTGAGTAACTTGACCATCAAATGCTAATCCATTATAAGATATATGCCATTGTCTATTGACTATGTTATCCTGTAAAAAATTAACAAAAGTATTTATATCATTACGTATATCATGAATAACAAAAACCTTAGTCTCAGTAGTCTTATAATTTTCAAATACACCAGTAAAACAATTTTTTAATGTTTCATAATCCATTACCCAATGTTTCATATCTTTTCTTTTTTATTATATTTTACACTATGTAGACCAAGATTAATTCTATAATTATATAAAGATTTAGATGTAACACCTAAAGCTTTAGCAGCATTTTCAAGATTTTTATGTTTTTTCAATGCTTTTAATATCATCCTTCTCTTCATTTGATCTAATGTTTCTATCATTTTCGTAATTTTTAATTGCAGTAACCTTTGCTTCAACTAATAGATCCATAATGCAGTCATAGATGCTTTCCACAGCTTTTAATTGATCTGTGTCTAAAGAAGTATTAATTTCTTTATCATATCTGTTTACTGCATCAATTACTTGTTTAGCTCTATATTTAATTTTGTGTTTATGTAGAAATTGCAATCCATGTGCAGTTTCCGCCATGCATTTATTTAATGCAAATAATATATTTATCTCAAGAGATTCTTCAGCGGTCAATTCAGCCATATTATTATTTATTAGTGCCAAAAAAAGCCCAAATCAATGAGCTTTTTATTTACTATATTAAGTTAGAGAAACTCCAACTAAGTCAATTTAATAAGCAGATCTATTGACCAGGCAATATAAGATTAGATTTTTTAGTTTCATTTATATCAACATTTAAAAATGAATTGTAATCAAATTGCTCTGCATTTATTGCAAACATATTAATGAATAGTTCAATATCATCTTTATCTTGAAGATAAAATTCAGAGAATGTATCAACAAGTCTTCTTTCTTCTTTATGTGTTTTACCTGTTTGTTGATTTGGTGTTTTTAATCTTACAGGTTGACCTGTATCATCTAATTTTGGTACCATGTGGTATGATTGCTTCATAACCTTACTGATAACAGCTAATACGCCTGATGATGGATCAAACATAGCTTCTACATATGGTGAGTCATTGCTCACAGGGATAAGTGTAAATGATTTTGCATTTCTAAACGCTGAGTTTACCAGCATCATATTTTGTCCTATTTGCGCCATTGGTTTATTTTTTTATTTAGTCAAAGATATGGAACTTTTTTCTAATAGTTGGTATATTATGTAACTATTATCAATTAAAGTTTCCTTTTCTAAGTTTGGTGGATCACATACTTCATGTATATTCTTTATTAATTCTACATCTACCTTTAATTCCTCAGCATATTTTTCATGTACTGTATTGGGTTGTAAAAACCCTTTTATATATGATAAAATTTTTTCTTGTGATTGAAAAAAATCAATTATGTCAATTTTACTACTTAATGAAATGTTTGAATATTCACCTTTAATAAAATTATTAAAATCAAAACTTAATGATTTATAATTAAATATGAATAAATGTCTGTTATTATCTAACTTAATATAATCCTCAAATAATTCATGGTTTTGAAGATAGTCAACAATAAACTTTTTAAATCCAGAATTCATTTTTGTTTTGTATTCACACAAGAATTTATTATCATTAAGAGTAAACACATTTTCCCATGCAATATAAGTTTGCACGGGAACATGTGTAACACCTTTTCTAATCTTTAATAAAGGATATAGAAAAACTTTACTCTTTTGAAAATAATCTGTATAAACACCCATACTATAATTTAATCTTATTTACTAAGAATTCATAAGGGAGAGTATAATTTCTAGTATCATAATGATGTTTTGCTGTTTTTAGTGCTCCTGATAATCCAGATGCCCAAGCAGACAATGATTCATCTGATACTTCAAATACATAAACTTGTTTATAAGTATCTATTACTACAAATTTAAAAACAATTTTATATTCATCCGCGTTTTCTCCTAAAGAATCATATACAAGCTTGCAATATATAGCAGACTGCAACCAATAATTATAAAAGTCAACTGTGTCTCTAAAATCTGCTACAGTTTTACCTGTTGTCTTAAGGTCACAAATTGTAACTACTTTATTTTCATGATCTATAACATAATGATCAACATAACCATGAAGACCAAAAGGATAGCCTTCTAGTTCGGATACCAAATATTGCTCAGCATAACTTTCTATAGGATCTAAATCAAAATCTGTTTGATTGTTTTCAAATAAAGACATTACATTTGTATTACTTTTTAATTGATCAACACTGTCTTTACATTTTTGTAATGTATCTTGATCAATTACATCTACTGCAGAATTAGATAAGAATTTCCAATAAGGTTCATTATTTTCATTTATGATCTTAGCTATTCTTGCATCATCAGCTTTAAGAGATTGATATAGATTCATCTCTTTTAATGAATCAAGCACAATAAAATGTTCTACATCATTCAGTTTTTCTGCATCTGTATGCAAAGACATATTTTTAAGTACTTTTCTAACGCTGTCAGATGGTGATTTACCAGGAACAACATTAAATTTAGTATTAAAATTATCAGGTTCAAATAATAAACAATGTATAGCTTTTCCTTCTATAAGGTGTTTATCTGTTCTAACCTCTTTGTCTTGTAATATATAGTCCTTGTAAAACAGGGACGGTGAAAATAATAATTTATTTAAAGAAGAGTAACTCCAATTAAATTTCTTTGCGTAGAACTGCTCTTCTTTATTTACATCTTTATTCATTTATCATATTTTCTAATTCATCTGCAATATACAAATTTTCTAGATCAACTTTAAAAACTTGACTTGTGTTACCACAAATAGTTGATATTAAAGTTTTATATAGTTTTTCTCTAGTTTTGTCTACTGCAAATCTTGTTAATTTTCCATCTTTAGCTAATTGATTTAAATACGCGTTAAAAGAATAAATATTAGCTGTATTGTGTCCACCTTCATAGCTTTTCATTCTATTACGTAAAGACTTTACATTTACAGAATTCCAATTATTTGTGTCTTTGATGAAATCATAATACCACCAGTATAAATCTGACACGATATTAAAAGATTTTTCTATATTACAGTTAGCCAGCATCTCAACACCCAGTGTTCTATTATCTATATCACTGCTTGTTATCATAGCCATGATATTATCATATTGGTCATCTTCCAAAACTGCTAACTCAGAGTCTATAATATCTAATATATCAGTATCATATACAATCTCCGAACTGCTGCTTATAAAATCCTCATATGCTTTTTTATTCTTTTCTTCAATAACTATTACTTTACTATAATCATTTTTATATTTATCTATTATATCATTAAATTTATCATCCCACTGTTTTATATGACCATTATGGTAATAAGTTTTATTCAATGAAACATAAGAATCTTTATCAGCGTTGTTAATCATTAATTTTAAATCATCAATACACTCTTGACTAAATAGACCCTCTTCTACTCCTAATTTTATGATATTAAAAAAGTCAACAAAAGGAACAGCGCTTTCCCATCTAAAAGTAAATATATCTCTTAAAAATTTATAAGATATTACATGTATATCTGCTTTATTTGGATCTCTTACAACTTTTATATTTTCTTTTTCTTTAAGTAAATCTACTTTTTGTCTAGGTAAACTTAAATTAGGAAATCTATATATACTTTTACCATTAATAGAAAAAGTTTTACCGGGTTTTATATCGGGTATATTTAGATTTTCTATATCTTTTTTACCAAGTTCCCATGAGTCAGTAAAACCCATAAAGTATTCATCTTTTCTAACATCAAGTTCCAGCACACCTTTGTTGGCAATTAGATCTCCTTTATCATTATTTTGAATAAGATCTCTGTTTAAATTTATTCTATAAAATGTTTTCATACTAAGTATTCTATTTTAAATATTTTTGATATTCTTTTTTTACAGCTACTTTAAAAGTATAAAGATCCCTGTTATGAATGCTTATTTCTTTTCTTACTATAGGTTCTAAATATCTGAAACTTGTTTTACATAACAATTCTCTCTCTTCTAACCAAAGTATCATGTCCTGAGCACTCTTTCTTTCAAAATCAAGAAATCCAGATTCTTTTAACCAATACTGTAAATCTTTATCTCTATTGTCTGCATATGTTATATTACTACAGTCTTGTGCAAACTGCCATAATAAATGATAGTTTTTCTTATAATCTATAGTAGGAACAATTTTAAGAGCTAAAGCTTTATCATCATAAGAATTTAACTGAGTTTTAAGATCACTAAGAAGCTGTTCATCAAGAGTCATTTTATTAGAAGAAGCATGAAGCACTGTCTCAGTATCAATAACACTTACATTTGTAGTATCTATAATATGAGCTAAGTTAATAGCCATACCAGTAATCATCCAAGCATCATATAAACTATCTTCTATGTCTAAATCATAGTATCTTACTTTGTCTGTAAGCTTAGGAGTTATTATAACTTCTAATCCAGAATTGTATATTGCTATTTCATTAGGATGTGTTGCAGAACCTCTACCTTTTGTTGTTTCATAATTCCATAGCTTATTCATCATTATAGTAGAAGGTATATTCTCAGCGTTTTCTAGATGGTAGCTTGTAATATCCTCATGTCCTACAATTAGGTCAGCTAGCTCATAATCATTTGTAACAGTTATACCATGCTCTTTAAGAGCAGCTTTTAATCTATCTTGTGATACATTACACTTTGGTAATATAAAAGCTTTCTTTTTAGTTCTAAAAGTTTGATCATCTTCTGTTGGGACAGTTAGTATAGTGTTTATTTTTTGATATGTAGTTTTATCTTGAGTACATAATACTTTATTAACCTCACTTGAACCAGAAAGGACACCATAAATAGTGTCCTGTTCTAATCCAAAGTAAGTTAAAGCATCAGTATCAAAATCTTGATATACTGATTTATTTGCCATTTTATTTCATTGTCATTTTGACGATCTCTGGTATCATCATTAATTTATTAAACTTCTTTTTATTACCGTTGAATATTGTACGTACAACTAAATACTTAAGATCATTTGTAAAATAATCCATTGTACATAGAGATTTAAGTCTATCTGTTATCTTTTGAGTTATTGTATTTTCTTTAGAATATACAACTGAAAAGTTTCCAAGTCTTGTTGCTAATGTAGATGCAATATCTGCACGATAAGTATCATCTTTACCAATACAAGATCTTAATTCATTAAGAATATATTGTTCATTGTCATGAAGTAATAGATCTTTTGGTGTTACAAGCTTATCAAGCTTATTATTGATAAAAGTGGTAAACATAGATGCAAAAGCATCACCAACACTACCTTCACCAATCATTTGAATCATACTGAGATTATTCTCAAAATTATCAAAGCTTGATATTGCATTAAAGAATGTTGTTATGGATCTAGCATTTGTTTCTTGAGTTACTAACTCTGGATGTAGTAGTAAAAAGTTGATACATCTTGAATCAATATTAGCAGATTCCGCCCATTGAGCCCATACATTAACATCAAACTTTAGGTTTGCAGTTACATATCTAGTCTTTTGTGCAGAGTCAATACTATTAACCATATAGTCACCATTATCTGGATTTGCAGTTAAAATAATATGCCAATCTTTTGGTAGTGTCCATGAAATATAGCTTTGACGGTCAATTAATTCCATAACCGCTTGAATAAATCTTGTATCTGCACGATTCCAGTCATCCAGTAATAAAATACCACCAGCTTTCGCATCAGCAATCCATTCAGGAGCACAATAAGACATTCTGTTTTTACCTGTCATTTTGTATCCATTCTTTAAATATTCTTGTACGGCAAGTTCATCAACCCACATCCCAACTTTCTTAGTTGTAGTGGTTTGCATATTTGCTAAACTTGATCCTGCTGCTCTTTGGGCTGCAGTAACCATAGATAAGTCATCTACTTTCTTAGCCTGTACTGTTTTTTCTTTATACATCTGAAACTGACGTACAGGAAAACCAACTAAGTCACCTAGCTCTTCTATCTGAGCAAGATTAAGTTTTACAAATTTTAGATTATTGTCTTGTGCAAGTTCTACTATGGTGGAAGTTTTACCAATACCTGATTCACCAACAACTTCAACTGATACAGAATTCTTACCTTCTTCCTGTAAATGTCTATTATTAGTAATTATATGATTAACAAATCCTTTTAACTCTGTTACATTTAAATTTACTTGTGCCATTTTTTTTTATTTTATTAATTTAATTGAATTTTCTTTCCTGGTAACTCTTCATTTATACTACAATTAGAACTATGTACCCATAGCGTATTGCTAGGACAGTTATCTGGAGTATAAGCCTCACCATCTGTAAAATATATAAGAGCTGTATAGCGCCCTTTCTTTTCATTATAATGGTCAATAACTGGTTGGAAACTTGTCCCACCACGACCATGTATTTCCCAATCTCTTTTTGGATTAAATTCTCTTACATTGTTTATTTTGGTATCACACTGAACAACTGTAATTTTGTGACCTGTTTTATGCATATGAGTAAGCTCTGAGAAAAACTCTTTAAGTTCATCATTATTTACAGATGCACTTGTGTCAACACCTACACATATATGATTCTTGAATTTAATCTTAAGACCTGGGTTAGCAGCATAACGTTTATTATATTTGCGCCTTAACTTTTTAGTATAAACTATACTAGAGTTACCAATAAATCTTCTTAAATAAACTTTCCAATCAAACTTAGGAGGAGGAACATGTAATAGCCTGTTTATTAATTCTGCTAACTCACCAGGAATATTACCAGATCTTTTCTCTGTTGTTTCTGCAGCTTCTTTTAGTTGATGCTCAATTTGCTTTTGCATTAACTTCTTATCAGCTTCAGGCAGTTCATCAAATTCTTCCCATGTACTATGACAATGTTGGCTATTACCATCCATAGTGTCCATTAAGTTATCTAATGATGGGGAAGACCCATCTTCTTGCGCCTGTTCTAATAACTCATAATACTTTTTAGTACCTGCTTTTTCAGGAAGATTTAATTCAGGAAAACTTGAGAGTAATAAACCACCTTCTGGTAATTTACTTTCCAGTATGTACTGGTTGATCTCTAAATCAGCAGCTATATTAAATAACTTGTGATTAGAATATAGATCTCTTAATAAAAGATGACCAAATGCAATATGCAAGAGCTCATGTTTAATTAATCCAAATCTATGATCCTCACTAAGTTCACTATAGAACTGAGGGTTTATTGTCAATTGCATACCAATACCTTGCTTACTTACTCCTGCTGTAGGAATACGCTCACTATATTGTTTATTGATACCAATTAAAAAGAGCCCGTAAAAGGGCTCGGTAAATATTAA
>Ga0228645_1000047_pt1 | contig 17668 bp, 13 predicted proteins | sample 57DmetaG_FD_190072 | JGI IMG/M metagenome (GOLD analysis project Ga0228645, IMG submission 190072) | Seawater microbial communities from Monterey Bay, California, United States - 57D | ecosystem: Environmental > Aquatic > Marine > Coastal | place: USA: California | collected 2016-11-06 | reverse complement strand
GTAAATGGAGATTTAATAACTGGTGGTGTTTTTGAATGGAAACAAAAAATAAACCCTTTTGGCTTATCAAAGAAAAATTTTGAAGACCTTTCCTCATGCATTATTTTATCAAATTCCATTGGATTAGATACATCAATTAATGGAAATGGTTTTAATTCTTTGGTTTGTGATAGTTTTACCGGTAAAACACTTTTCCATGGTGACACTCAGAAGGATTCGGATAAGTGGTTTTTTTCAATTGGACAAATATCTAATTATTCAAATAAAATCCCATTAATAGAAGGTGATGTTAACAATGTTACTCATGTTCAACTTTATTGCATTAAAGAGTAAAATTTGAAATGCTATATAAATTGGATTTCTTTGTCAATTCCTTATCTTTTTTTTCATTTAGTTTTATAAAGCTTTTTGTAATTAATATTTTGGCTCATAATAGTTATTTGTAAATAATATAAATATAATAAACTTATATTTTAACATAGAATAACTACCACCAACACGGTATATAATTTATTGCTTTTTTAGGTTTACTTACTATAGCCTAAACAGACTTCCTTGGTCGGTAATTATTTGCTAAATTAGTCCTTAAAACACGCAACAAATCATACGCTAGACCGTTGTAAAACATCTATAAATAAATGAAAAGCAAAAGAAATATTATATTATTTTTAACTACACTAATAATAGCTCTAATTATAATCAATAATAGATATCCTTTTTTTAGACCCGTAAAAGGAGGTTGGTCAATAGGTTACTCTGTTTATGATACTATTCCTTCAAAATTGATTATAGATAAAAATAATATTTACAGTTTTGATAAATTATCGAAAATAAACGACGAGACCGTCTTTCTAGCAGATCCATTTTTTGTAACTAAAAAGGATACTATTTACATTTTTTTTGAGCATCAAATGAATAAAAATGGAGCGGATATTTCAGTTATGAAATCCACAGATGCCATAAACTTTGAATACGATACAATAGTATTAGATGAAAATTTTCATTTATCTTACCCCTACGTATTCAATTACAAAGATGAATACTATATGCTTCCTGAAACCAAAAGAGCCAATAATATTTTGCTTTACAAAGCCCATAATTTCCCTTACGATTGGAAAGTATGTGATACATTAATAAAAAATGTTAGACTGAAAGACCCAAGTATATACCTCTCTGATTCGCTTAATTTTTTAGTAGCATCTGATGATAATTTAAATTTATACATGTATGAAAGTGATTCATTGTTCGGAAAATGGGAAAAGAAAAAACAAAGGAATTTAATAAGTTTTGGAACAGAATCTAGACCAGCTGGGCGAATTTTCTTAAATGAAAATAAAAAAATAACATTACCGTTACAAAATTCTACTCAAGGCTATGGATATGGCGTATCTCTTTACGAGTTAAATTTCGACATAGAAGGCACTTACGAATTCAATTTATCGAGAAAGTTTTTTCTGAAAGCTAATGATAATATAAGTGAATTTTCTGGTGGAATGCACCATATTGATATACAGAAATACCAAAATAATTATTTTGTTGTTTATGACGGTAATTGTCTTATAGAAAACAAGCAAAAAAAAATCAACTGGAAATTTCCTCTTAAGGCAACTTACCTAGATGCTAAAAATTATTTATATCAAATACTATATTAATAACGTTTTACAACAATGGTAATCGTTGCACAAGCCTCAAAAAAGAAGATTTATAAAACGGATAGCCCCTTTTTAGGGGTTTTTTATTTTTTAGTAAGTTATAGAAAACTGTTTTTTATGAGAAATCCATCTCACTGTTTTTAGGGATGCAAAAAAACCTCATTTATGGGTATTGACATAGATTAATTTTGTTTGTAGGTTTAAAGAGAAAAAATTGGCAAGAGAAGGGCTACCCTCCCAATATTCGGATCATGTGAAATAATTGAAACCGAAATAAAACAAAAAGTAACTTCGAAGTACGAATATCGAAACCGTATAAAATAACTATGAACTCGGAAAAGTCTTAAAAAAGAAAAAAAGATATTTCCCCCTAAATTAAATATCTATGAAAAAAATTCGATTATTAATCCTGCTGTGTTCTTTCATCTCGATAGCACAGGCACAAGAACAATTAGATTGCGACTTTAATCTTAGAGAAGCCATCTTTTACTTACAAGGAGATGAAAATTTTAAAAGAGATACGGTAGCTATAGATAACTAAACTTCCGTTTATCCCCCCTAAAAAAAAAGGAGTGAGGAGTGATAAGCAGATAAAAGTTACGCGTATAAACAAGTTGGGCGTCAGCTAAAAAAACTGTGAACATTGAATGAAAATAGATAAAGCTTCATTTGACAAAATATATGCTTCCAAATTTTGGACAAAACTAAAGGACAGTATTGTACCTTTTGGAAAGACACCAGATAAGGCAAAATTTCTTGACGAACTATACGAAGGAATAACCGAATTCACTTACAATCCAAAAAACCCGAGAGAATATATTGTAACCAACAAGCATAATGGAATTTCCAGATATGTACCAACTTTTTCTCGAAAGGACTATTGTGTATTTTTCCTTTGCATAAAATTGCTTGAAAACGAAATTGCAGTTAATAGAGTTGACGGAACATTTGGAGGTTGGACACTTGGAAATCCAATAAGACTTAAAGAGGAGCAAGAAATTCTTGAATTAGAATACGTTCCGTTTAACACAATAAATGAACTTTCTTGGGCTCAAGAATGGCAATCTTTTCAAAATATTGCTAAAACCTACAGAGATTTAGACGATTGGAAATGCTTTATAAACTTGGACATTGCCAATTTTTACGACTGTATCAATTTGACAATCTTAGAAAGAAAAATTAGACACGTAATACCCAAATCTAAGCAAGATGTTGTTACTCTTTTATTTCACTTCCTACAAAATTGGAATAAAAAATTAGAAGGTTACAATCTAAAAACTGTTGGTATTCCTCAAGATGAAATTGGCGACTGCTCACGAATTTTGGCAAATTTCTATTTGCAAGACTATGACTTGATAATGAACGAAATTTGCTATAAATATGGAGCTAAATACATTCGTTTTGCTGATGACCAAATCATTTATGCGAAAGATTTACAAGTAGCTAAAAACATTTTATTTGAAGCTTCAAGAGAGTTGCTAAAAATTAACTTGAACTTTAATAGTAGTAAGGTTAAGGAATTTAAATCTAAAGTGGAATTTGACACATATTGGTCGTTTGAACTTTTTGAACTTCTAAAAAACAAAACCGACAAAACCTCAATAAATAAAGGAATTGAAAAGTACTTTGAGTATTTAGACAACAATGTGAAATTTCGAGATAATTCGGTGCTAAAACGAATTTTATCGGTTGACGGTAAATTAATTGAGCCAAAATTCAGATATAGATTAATTGCAATGTTCTTTAATCCAGATTTTCTCGATCAACTTGTAGTATGGTACTTTAAGCGAATTAGACAGTTTATTGACAACGACATAGAATTTTTTGGAAAATTAGATAAAATGGTAAGTACAGTACCTTTTAATTCTTATCATTATAATTTATTAGCATTTTACAAAAAAGAAAGAACAGGATTTGACTGTTCAGAAATTGAAAAACGAATTGAAGAAATTAAATTAAAATAAAGCCGAACGCACAACAATACCTATACGCAATGCCCTGCGGGACAGTGCGCATAGCCAAACCGTTAGCAACAATCCTTATTCATATAGAAATTTGGCACAAATAGTGTACTTTTTTTATATAGCACCTTTTTAAATTAACGTATCTTGCAGACTTATCTAAAGAGGTATCTTATGGAAGATCATAAAATGCGAAACTATATAAAAAAAGTGTTGGAAAATATGCCAACGGACTGGTTAAACTTAACCACTCACCGACTCGATCTCTACAATGAAAAATACGCTAAAACAGAATTCTTAGAGCAATTTGAAAACCTGTTTAGCCACAGCAATTCAATACCCTCAGCGCTTCAAAAATTACCAACTGCTTATGATTATATTCGACTAGGACACCCATTATCTTGTATCCTCGAATGGAGTATTGCCCAATTACACCATATAAAACCAGCACATGTCATTAGTTTTTCATCACAGACAATTCCTGTATTGGCTATTCTAAGAAAAAATTTACTAGACAACAAGAAAACACAAATTATCTATACGGGAGAAATCCCCGCTGTTTTTGAATCAGATATACTAAAAGCTATTTACGGCTATGAATTTGAATTGAAACCTACTCAAAAAGGAGCTGAAATACCTGAATTTGAAGGCAGTACGCTTTTCATCTCTGAACAAGATACAATTCGCAGAGTTGAGCTCGACAAAAACATTGATTTCTATGTAAATATGTATAAAGATCTCGGCAGTGTACTACTGGTAAACAGCAAGCAACACGATAATTATATCTCAGAAATTCAACACGTTAGAAGAAGAGAAACCATTGCAATGACCCCCACCAATTCATATACTGCTCTTCAGAAACTAGTAGAAAACACCCCTTTAGAATCCACAAAAAAAAATCTAGAGACTCCCAAAAAAAGTGTCTTCGATTCCATTAAAAAAATTACTGGAACCACGCTAGAACCCATTGTGGGTTCTAGCGGACTCTCCATTCAATATGCCATTATGATGGGGTTAATTGATGATGCTCAAGAGAAGTACAAAGGAAAAGCCATTAAATTTATTGTTCCTCCAAATTGCTATGGTGGAACCAACGATCAAGCAAGACGTGTTGCTGCTTGTATTGATGCTGTTCAAGTAGTAGATTTACACGTAGATGGAGAGTTTGACATGGTAGAGAGTTTAGATATTGTTTTAAATAACATTGCTAACCAAGATGCCATTCCTTACATCATTGCAGAAATTCCTACAAATCCTAGAGTTGAAGTTCCAGATCTTCAACAATTAAAAGCAGTTTTAAGCAAAAAACGAAGGACAGCAAGGGGTAGTTTAGCAATTGATCCAGTTTTTATTTTAGACCAAACATTTTGTCCGAATGTGCACTTTTTAGGGACCCATAAAATCCTTTCAACAATCAGAGCCATTTCATATGCGAGTGGTTCTAAGTTTCCAAGTGCGGGTCTATGTACTGCTGGCTATTGTGTAGGAAATCTTCAAACGGAGGCTTTGATGAAAAAAATAAAGCAACATCTAGAGCTTTGCGACAATGAAGCAACCCCCCTTCAGTATCAACTATTAGCCAAACAGTTACCTTCAATGAACCAAAGAATTCTTGAAGCTTATAGAAATACCCGTGAGTTTGTAAACTTTATTCGAACTGCCCTACCAGAAGCAAAAATCAATTTTGTGTCAGAGGCTTTAGCGATACAGGGTTTTACCCCTTCTGTATTTTCATTAGATCTTCCTACCAAAGGGAATAGTGATGAGGAGAAAGAAACCTATAAAAGAGCCCTAAATTATAAGTTAATCAATCTAATGATTACAAAAATACCTGATGAAAGTAAATTTTGCGTAAGCTACGGACAGTTAAAAGGATGCTATTGGACGATTCCTGCAACTTCAACGCAAGGAACGACTAAAGAAGGTGATAAAGACTATATTGTTCGTGCATCATTGTCTCCAAAGATGGATCTTGAACTTCATAAAAAAGTATTCCTAGATTTTGTCAAAAAAATTCAAGCATAAGAACTCACAGGCCTTGCAGTATAGATTTTGTATGGGGCTACCCTCTTTTAAAAAAACTACCAACGAATAATTACAGAACCCCAAGTAAAACCACTTCCAAAAGCGGCCAAAACTATTAAATCGTTGTCTTTAATTTTTCCTTCTTCCCAGGCCTCAGTTAATGCAATAATTACAGAAGCAGCTGTTGTATTTCCGTATTTCATTATATTGTTATAAACTTGATCATCAGACAATCTGAATTTTTTCTGGATAAATTGTGCAATTCGAAGATTCGCTTGATGAGGAATTAGCATGTCAATATCATCTTTCTCTAAATTGTTGGCTTGAAGGCCTTCTACTATAGCTTCAGAAAATCTAGTTATTGCATGTTTAAATACAAAAGGACCATTCATATACGGATAGTATGAAACGTCATCTGGATCATTTTTTTCTAAAATTTCTGGAACCCACCTCTGTGTTGAGGGTCCTTCTAAAACTAATTCCTTTGCATGTTTTCCCTCCGAATGTAGATGAGAAGATAAAATTCCTTTTCCTCCCTCTTCGCATCTAGATAAAATTGCTGCTCCTGCCCCATCCCCAAAAATAACCGAAACATTTCTACCTCTGGTAGAACGTTCTAAACCACCAGAGTGATTTTCTGCACCAATCACTAGAATATTTTTATACATTCCTGTTTTTATAAACTGATCTGCAACAGGCATTGAATAGATAAAACCCGAACATTGGTTGCGAACGTCTAAAGCGCCAATGGTTGGCATCTCTAAAATGTCTTGCACTTGAACTCCACCTCCAGGAAAATACATATCTGGACTTAAAGTTGCAAAGACTATAAAATCAATATCATCTTTGGTTAAACCAGCTCTTTCTATTGCAATTATAGATGCTTTAGCTCCCATAACTGCTGTTGTATCTCCAGATTTAGGATCAATCCAACGTCTTTCTTGAATTCCAGTTCTTTCTTGAATCCACTCGTCAGAAGTTTCCATAAATTCTTTTAAATCGTTGTTGGTAACAACATTATCCGGAAGATAATATCCAAGTCCAGTTATTTTAGAATTATACAACATACTTATATTTTTAGTGATTTTCCGTTTTGTATTAAGCTAAAATAGGGATAAATTAACGTGTTTACAAAACACACACATTCTATTGTTTGGAAACGAAAAAAAAACCTTACTAAAAAAAATTATGTCATCTTGTCATAAAAAACTTTTTGGTATTTTTTTTGACTATTGATTAAGCATTATTAACAAAAAACAAAAACATAAATAAAATGGCAAAAGGAAACATTAATGTATCGGTTGAAAATATTTTCCCCCTGATCAAAAAATTCTTGTATTCAGATCACGAAATCTTTTTACGTGAACTTATTTCTAACGGAACAGATGCAACCTCTAAACTAAAACACCTCATATCTATTGGTGAAGCTAAAACTGAATTAGGTGATGCTAAAATTGAAATAAGCATTCAAAAAGAAGCTAAAACGATTACAATCAAAGACCAAGGTTTGGGAATGACGGCAGATGAGGTTGAAAAATACATCAATCAAATTGCATTTTCTGGTGCTGAAGAGTTCTTAGACAAGTACAAAGACAATGAGGCAGGAATTATTGGTCATTTTGGATTGGGTTTTTACTCGGCATTTATGGTAGCAGATAAAGTAGAAATTATTACAAAATCTTTTAAAGATGCTCCAGCTGCTCATTGGACCTGTGATGGGTCTCCTGAATATACATTGGTTGAGCATGACAAATCTGACAGAGGTACAGAAATTATTTTACACGTTGCAGAAGATTCTTTAGACTTTTTAGAAGAAAGTAAAATTGAAGGCTTATTAAACAAGTACAATCGTTTTAACCAAGTGCCTATCAAATTTGGAACGAAAGAAATTAATGATCCAGACTTTACACCAAAAACGACGAAAGATAAGGATGGTAAAGAAACAACAGAACCTCATAAACAAATTACTGTAGATAAGATCATTAATAATACAGATCCTGCATGGACTAAAACACCTGCTGATCTAAAAGACGAAGATTACACTAATTTCTATAGAGAATTGTATCCGATGCAATTTGAAGAATCTTTATTCCATATTCACTTAAACGTAGATTATCCTTTTAACTTAACAGGAATTTTATTTTTCCCAAAATTAAGTCCAAACATGGACATGCAAAAGGATAAGATTCAATTATATCAAAATCAAGTTTTCGTAACGGATAACGTTGAAGGAATCGTACCAGACTTTTTACAAATGCTTAAAGGAGTTATTGACTCTCCAGATATTCCCTTAAACGTTTCTCGTTCTTATTTACAAGCAGATGGAGCTGTTAAAAAGATCTCAGGCTATATTACTAAAAAAGTAGCCGATAAATTAACTTCATTATTTAAGAAAGATAGAGCTGATTTTGAAAAGAAATGGAATGATATTAAGGTAATTATTGAATACGGAATGTTGTCTGAGGATAAATTCTTTGACAAAGCGAAAAAATTTGCTTTGTATCCTACTGTTGATGACTCTTATTTCACATTTGATGAATTGATAGAAAAAACAAAAGAGGCTCAAACAGACAAAGACGGAAATCACATTATTTTGTATGCTGCAAATAAAGATGCTCAACATAGCTATATTCAAGCTGCTAAAGACAAAGGATATGAGGTATTACTTTTAGACTCTCCTATTATTTCGCATTTAATGCAGAAATTAGAAGGTGGAGATGGAAAAATGAAGTTCACAAGAGTAGATGCTGATCATGTAGATAATTTAATTAAAAAAGACGAAACTGTAATTTCTAAATTATCTGATGAAGAAAAAGACAAATTAAAGCCAATTATTGAAGCTGCTGTTCCAAAAGAAACGTACACCGTTCAATTAGAAGCAATGGATTCAAATGCGTCTCCTTTTATCATTACTGTTCCAGAATTTATGCGTAGAATGAAAGAAATGCAAGCTTCTGGTGGTGGTGGAATGATGGGAATGGGAAATTTTCCTGAGATGTATAATTTGGTTGTAAATACAAATCATGAATTAGTAGGACAAATACTCCAAACCAAAACAGAAAAGAAACAAAGTCGTTTAATTTCTCAAGCTTTTGATTTAGCAAAATTGTCTCAAAACTTGCTACATGGTGAAGAGTTAACGAACTTTATTAAACGTTCGTACGAAATCATAAAATAGTGATCTCCTATTTTACATCATTTTTTAAAAAACCTCTTTGTAGTACAAAGAGGTTTTTTTATTCAAGTAAATGACAATATTACTTTTTAGCCATCTCCGTTGTTACTTTCATTTTTAATTTCTGTTCAGTAACAGATAAATTCATTTCTATTAGAGACTTGGTTGGAATTCCAGACACTCTATCAATAGTAACATTACCTGTAATTTTTCCAGCACCCATCCCAGAAACTTCCCCAGATAAATCGACTAGGACAGTCTCTTTTAGAATTGATTTTACAGTATATAAAAAATCCATTTTCATTCCCTTTTCTTCTTTAGACATCGTCCAAGTACTTCCTATTTTAACCATCTCTTCCGGGTATACTACATTGCTAGATTGATAAGCAATGTCTTCCATACCAGGAACATTCGGTTCTACAATTGCTTCTGTAATTTCACCTAGGTTATTTCCTTTGGTAAAAACTACAGCTTCTAACATGGGTCCCATTTGAGTTTTGATCATTTTACCAGCTTCATCTAACTCATCGTCATTTTTAGAAGAATCAAAACTTACTACATTTCCACCTTGTAACAAATCCATGGAAATTTTTGTAAACTTCATTTCACTTTCGTAATTTTCTCCTTTTACATCTAAAATTTTCACCCCCATATCTATAGACATTCCCATAGACATCATAGTACCCATTTCTTGAGACATATTCATAGAAACAGAGTAGTTTGCTCCTTTTTCATAATTTAAACGAAGTAATACAGCGTCTTGGGCTGAACTGATGTTAGCTGAAATAACTAAAAATATGATGACTAATTTTTTCATTTTTTTCATTTTTTTGAATTTTTTGAAGGTTATTGGTTTTTGGTTAGCGAATATTAAAAACAATCATAAATACGAATATTTTTAACTAGTATAGTAAAATTCTTGTTTTAGTAGTCTTGATGTACATTCCAAGATTCTAAAATTTCTTTTAAGGTTTTAATAAACATTCCCCCCAGAGCACCATTTACAACTCTATGATCATAAGAATGAGAGACAAACATTTTTTGTCTTATTCCGATAAAATCTCCTTCTGAAGTTTCTATAACTGCCGGAACTTTACGGATAGCTCCTAATGCTAATATAGCAACTTGTGGTTGATTGATAATTGGTGTTCCCATAACAGATCCAAAACCACCAACGTTGGTAACAGTATAAGTTCCATCTTGAATTTCATCTGGCTTTAAAGCATTATTTCTTGCTCTATTTGCCAAATCATTTACGGCAGTTGTCATACCAACTAAATTTAACTGATCTGCATTTTTAATAACAGGAACAATTAAATTTCCATCTGGTAATGCAGCAGCCATTCCTAAATTAATATGTTTCTTTTTAATGATAGTATCACCTTCTACCGCTATATTTATTAGAGGATATTTTTTAATAGTAGCAGCAATTGCTTGCATAAATATGGGTGTAAAAGTTAATTTCTCGCCTTCTCTTTTCAAAAAAGCATCTTTTACATTGTTTCTCCATTTTACAATATTGGTAACATCAATTTCAATAAATGATTGAACATGAGCAGAAGTTTGAACAGAATCTATCATGTGTTTTGCAACTAGTTTTCCCATTCTAGTCATCTCTATAATTTCGTCACTACCATTTATAGAAATAGGCGTATCTTTTGCCTCTTTATGATCTAAAAATTGAGTTTCAACAGGAACAATATTTGTAGTTGATTGGGATCGATTCTCTCTATTTGCAATGTATGAAAGAATATCATCTTTCGTAACTCTGGCATCTTTACCAGAACCAGTAATTGTATATAGTTCTGCAAATGAAATGCCTTCAGTTTTTGCAATATTTCTAACTAGAGGTGAATAAAATTTCACTGAATCAGTGTTTTTAGAGTCAGGGATAGAAACCACCTCAACAGCTTTTTCAATTATTTTTTCTACTTCAGTAATTTGAGACTCCCCTACAGAACTAGGGGTGATTTGCATATTTGAATCAGAAGATTCTCCTTCAATTTCTATAACAGCAATGGTTTCACCTACAGCAACAACATCATCTTTTTGATACAAAAGTTCTACTAACGTTCCTTCTACCTCACTTGGTACTTCAGAATCTACTTTATCTGTAGCAATCTCAACGACAGCATCGTCAATTTCAATTCTATCACCAATTTCTTTTAGCCAATCAGTAATGGTTGCTTCAGCAACACTTTCACCCATTTTAGGTAACTTTAACTCAAATCTTGCCATTTATAATTGATTTATAAAATGCAAAAATACTAAAATTCGTTGATACTTTTCATATTTTTAAGTGTGAAATTAAATAAAAATCGAAATAACAATTTACATTATTATTAAAAAAACAATATATATTAATTATAAAATTATAAAATTATTATTATTTTTAATAAAATTAAAGTAATTCAATAATTAATTAAATCCAATCTATTGGTGCTGATAAAACTTTTAAAAGTGCTTCTTCTTTAGAGTTTTTTAAAGTTTGGTGGTTATAAACCCACTGGACATGAGGTGGTAAAGACATTAAAATACTTTCTATTCGTCCGTTTGTTTTTAGCCCAAATAAAGTACCTCTATCATGAACTAAATTGAATTCTACATAACGTCCACGTCTTATTTCTTGCCAATTCTTATGAGTTGAGGTAAACTTAAGTACTCTTCTTTTGGCAACAATTGGCAGATAACTTTCTAAAAAATGATCTCCTACTTCTGTCACAAAATTAAATCTATCTTCAATTGAAAATTCGTCAGTTTCTTTTAAATAGTCAAAAAATATACCTCCAATTCCGCGCGCTTCATTTCTATGTGAATTCCAAAAATAATCATCACAGTTCTTTTTAAACTTTGGATAAAATTCTGAGTGATAGGGATCGCATGCGGCCTTACAGACTGTATGAAAGTGAATAGCATCTTCTTCAAATAAGTAATAGGGAGTTAAATCTTGACCGCCTCCGAACCATTGTTTGACAATTGCACCTGTCTCGTTATACATTTCAAAATAACGCCAATTCGCATGGACAGTTGGTAAGAAGGGATTTTTTGGATGCAGTACCAAACTCAAACCACATGCAAAAAAATTGCCTTCTTTTACTTGAAATTGATTTCTTAATACTTCTGGTAGTTCTCCATGCACTGCTGATATATTTACACCTCCTTTTTCAAAAATAGCGCCATTTTCAATCACACGAGTTCTTCCTCCTCCTCCTTCTTCTCTTTTCCAAATGTCTTCTTTAAACTTTGCGAGACCGTCTACTTCTTCTAATTTAGAAGTAATAGTTTCTTGTAAATTCTCTATGTAATTATAAAATTTCTTTTTCATTCTCTTTATTTAATAATTCTATCGTTTTAAGTGTTGCTGCTGTTACAGATAAGGGTAAAACGATCATAATTCCTATAACTGGGATGAACAAACAGGCCATAAAAATAATTCCATTTCCTATAGAGTAGCCTTTATTTTTTTGAATAAAATTTATACTATTTTTATAGTTCAAATGCCTTTCTAGAGTATAATCCATATTTCCAAAACCTGCATAATATGCTTGTAATAAAATCAAAAAAACTGTAGAAAATATATTTACAAAAGGAAAAAGTTTTAAGAGTAATATAGGAATTGTAAGTACTATTTCTTTTCCTAAATTTCTAATATTTATTCTAATACCTCTCCACAATTGTTCTTTAAAAGTAGTGTTTCTATAATTGTTTGGTAATTCTCCATTAACATGGATTTCTATTTTTTCTGAAACAGCACTCATAAATGGTGCTGACAGTGCTAAAATAATATACTTATACAAAATCAACCCAATTACGATAACAAAAATTCCCCCTAGAATAGAAGTGATTATCGTAATCGTTTCTTTGCCCCAATCCCACATCCACATTTTAGCTAAAATATAGCCGATAGAATCTGAGAAAGTATAGGCAGTAAAACCAATAGATACAGTAGTAATTAGACTAATTACACTGGGAACTATAAAATAGTTCCAAAGTTTTAATTTGAATAGCAAACTGAAAGCACTTGCGTATGCACTGATTCCTGAAAGTATATTCTTAATCATCTAGCTATATTTGCGTTAGCGATTGAAATGACATCCTTTTATGAGTCTCCGAATAAAAGATAAAATGGAAAGCGCGCCCTCTAGGGAACGCCCAAATTATAATTTATAAAACTTTATATTCTTTTACAGCATCTACAAATGCTTTTGCGTTCTCTAGAGGAATGTTTGGTAAAATTCCGTGACCTAAATTTACAATATATTTGTCTTTCCCAAATTCGTTAATCATTTGATGCACCATTTTCTTAATTTGAGCTGGGGGTGATAATAATCTTGATGGATCGAAATTTCCTTGTAACGTTATGTTTCCCCCTGATAGATATCGGGCATTTCTTGCAGAGCAAGTCCAGTCTACCCCCAACGCAGAGGCCCCTGATTTAGACATTTCATTTAAAGCAAACCAGCACCCTTTACCAAAAGCAATTACAGGTGCATCCTCTTTTAATGCATCTATTATTTGTTGAATGTATTGCCAAGAAAATTCTTGATAATCTACTGGTGATAGCATGCCTCCCCAAGAATCAAAAACCTGAACGGCATTGACTCCTACAGAAACTTTTGCTTTTAAATATGCAATAGTGGTGTCTGTTATTTTCTGTAATAATTGATGCGCTGCAATTGGGTTTGTAAAGCAGAATTCTTTTGCTTTATCAAAGTTTTTTGACCCCTGTCCTTGAACCATATAACACAAAATTGTCCATGGTGAGCCTGCAAAACCAATTAATGGAATTTCATTATTCAATTTTTCTTTAGTTGCTTTAATTGCCTGGTATACATAGTCTAATTCTACCAATACGTTTGGAACTATAACATTGTCTACGTCTTGTTGAGTACGAATTGGTTTTGGCAAATAGGGTCCGAAATCTGGTTTCATTTGTACCTCAACATTCATTGCTTGAGGAATCACTAAAATATCTGAAAATAAAATTGCAGCATCCATGCCGTATCTACGAATTGGCTGAACTGTAATCTCCGAGGCTAACTCTGGAGTTCTGCATCGTGTAAAAAAATCATATTTTTTTTTGATTTCTTGAAACTCTGGCAAATACCTTCCGGCCTGACGCATCATCCATACAGGAGGTCTGTCTACTGTTTCTCCTTTTAATGCTCTTAAAAATAAATCGTTTTTAATCATGATTTGGCTTTTGGTTATTCGCTCTTGGCTTTGGCGACTAGTTCTTCTTATTTTTTATTTGTCATTTTAAACAATCTAAGGAACCTATTATTAGATAAGATGAATCCTTGAGCCCTAATGACACTTAATTTACATCTTTGAAACAGCTTTCATTGCTTTGTCTACTGCAATTGTTAATTTTTTTATATCTCTTGCAGAAATTGCTGAGGATAAGAACCATGCTTCAAACTGTGAAGGTGGTAAAAACACACCATTTCGTATCATTTCCCAAAAGAAAACTGCAAATTTATCTGTATCAGATGTTTGTGCTTGTTCGAAGTTGGTTACTTTTGCTTTTGTAAAAAACGGGTTTAACATCGAACCAAATCTATTTACTGATAAATCTACCTTATATTTATGAGCCGTTTCTAATAAAATTGTTTCTATTTCATTTCCAATTTTTTCAAATTTATGATACGGATTTTGTTTTTTTAATTCTGTTAATGTTGCAATTCCTCCGGCCATGGCAATTGGGTTTCCACTTAATGTACCTGCTTGATACATTCCTCCTAATGGCGCAACTTGTTCCATAATTTCATTTCTCGCACCGTAAGCTCCTACAGGAAAACCACCTCCTATTACTTTTCCTAAACAAGTAATATCTGCAGTAACTCCTAAAACTTCTTGTGCGCCTCCAAATTTAGATCTGAAACCAGTCATTACTTCATCTGCTATTAGCAAGGCTCCTTTTATTTTTAAAAAGTCTTTTAATTCTTTTAAGAAATTATGCTGCGGTATAACAACTCCCATATTACCACAGATGGGTTCTATAATTACAGCTGCTATATCTGAGTGTTCATGAAAATGTTTTTTTATACTTTCTAGATTATTGTATTCTGCAATTAAGGTATTTTTTACGGCCTCTTCAGGAACTCCTTTAGAACCTGGTATACTTAACGTTGCTAAACCAGAACCGGCTGCCACTAATAATGAATCTTGATGCCCATGATAACACCCAGAAAATTTGATAATTTTATCTTTCCCTGTAAAAGCTCTTGCCAAACGAACTCCGCTTATAACTGCCTCTGTTCCAGAGTTCACAAAACGAACTTTATCCATTTCTGGAAAAGCATCACAAACCATTTTTGCCAATCTAATTTCGTTTTCTGTTGAAGCTCCAAACGAATAGCCGTTCTTTAATGCTTTTGCAACTCCTTTTTGAACTTTTTTATGACGATGTCCAATAATCATTGGTCCATAAGACAAAACTAAATCTAAATATTCATTGCCATCAACATCAATAATTTTACTCCCTTTTGCTTTTTTAATAAACAATGGATTACCTCCTACAGAGGAAAATGCTCTCACGGGAGAATTTACGGCTCCTACAAGATTTATCAATCCCTTTTTGTATAGTTTTTCTGAGTTTTTGAAATTCATTTTTTAAGTTATATCTACTATTGAAGTACTTGCATTCGAAGGGATAGCAGGTCAGTTATTTTTGTTTTTTTTTGAGAATTGTAAATTGGCAATATCATGTACTAAGTTTTATGCATTTAATATTCTTGCAGCTTCCTTGGCGAAATAAGTAATAATGATATCTGCTCCTGCTCTTTTCATTGACAATAAACTTTCTAACATTACTTTTTCACCATCAATCCAACCTTTATCTGCTGCTGCCTTTACCATTGCATATTCTCCACTTACATTGTAGCAAGCAATAGGTCTGTCAAAATTATTCTTTAAATCACGAATAATATCTAGATACGACAGGGCTGGTTTTACCATTAAAATGTCGGCTCCTTCTTGATCATCAAAAGTTGCTTCTCGCATTCCTTCTTGTCTATTTGAAGGATCCATTTGATATTTTTTTCTATCACCAAAGCAAGGTGAAGAATCTGCTGCATCTCTAAAAGGGCCATAAAAAGCGGATGCATATTTTACAGCATATGCCATAATTGGTAAATTAACAAAACCCGCATTATCTAAAGACTCACGAACCAAAGAAATTGTTCCATCCATCATTCCTGAGGGAGCAACCATATCTACCCCTGCTTTTGCGTGCGAAATTACTTGTTTTCCTATATTTACTAAAGTCGCATCATTGTCAACATCATTTTTATGAATAATACCGCAATGACCATGGGATGTATATTCACAAAAACAAACATCTGTGATCACATACAAACTTGGATAGTTTTTTTTGATAAAACGAATTGCCTGCTGAATAATTCCGTTATCATTCCAGGTTTCTGTTCCTTCTTCGTCTTTATTTGAAGGAATTCCAAAAAGTATAACTGCTGGAATTTTTAAGGATACAACTTCCTCTAACTCTTTGCTAATGCGATCTAAAGAAAAACGTTTGATACCAGGCATTGAAACAATTTCTTTTTCGATATTCTCACCCTCTTCAATAAAAAGTGGGTATATAAAATCGTCGACAGATAATTTAGTTTCTCTAACTAACCTTCTAATTCCTTCTGTTTTCCTTAACCTACGAGTTCTATGCATTATTAAATATTTATTTTGAAAAATAAGTATTGACTAATTCTAAAATACTATCTACACTGGGTAAATTTGCTACCTGAACATTTTCAAAGTGTTTTCTTGCTTGCATTGCTGTTGTTTCTCCAATACAGAAGGCAACTTTATTTGTACTGTTTTTTTGTAAAAAACTATCAATCCCAGAGGGGCTAAAAAATAAAACTCCAGATACTTCGTCATTAATTTTAACTGGACTGAACATTGTTTTATACGCTTCAACTTCGTTTACAACAACCCCATTTTCTTTTAAATAAGTTGGTAATGTATCTAATCTAAGATCACTACAGAAGTAGGTTACTTCTTTATTTGTTAATTCAGTTGCTAAAAATTCTCCTAATTTTAATGCGTTTTTCGCAACATGGGCAACAGGACCAATTCTATTTTCAATCAGTTTTTTTGTTCTTCTACCGACGCAAAATATATTCTTAAAATTCATTTCATCTTTTGTAAAAGAATTTAATAGCGCTTCTACTCCATTTTGACTTGTGATTACAACATTTTCAATTTCATTTTTCATCACCTTTGGTGGTATTCTATTAGAACGAATTTTAATAAAATCGCTGTCTTTTACTCCAATTGCATGAGATAATGTTTCTTTTTGAAGCTCAGAAAGTTTTTTAGTTGAATAAATCTCACCAATGTTGGTAATACGCTCATCTTCTTCAGACATTAACTCTTTTCCTCCTCTATTAATTACATAATCTGCACAATCTTTAGCCAAATAATCATGGCTTCCAACTTTCGCAGTTTTATTAACTGTAATTTTTTTTGAACCGTCTTTATTTAATAAAACACCTTTAAAGTTTATTTCTTCAGTTTTTCCGTCTATATAGGCCAAAGCTCCTATTGGAGCAGTACAGCCCCCTTCCAAAAGATTTAAAAATTCACGTTCTATACGGGTACAAATTTCTGTTTCTCTATGATTTAATTGCTCACATGCATCTAAAGAATACTCATCATCCTGTAAACAAGTTATCATAATTGCACCCTGACCTGGTGCAGGAATCATCCAAGAGAGTTTGATTGCTTCTGCTGGTATTTTTCCGAGACGATACAAGCCTGCTGTAGCAAAAATAGCTCCATTCCAACTTTCACTATTTTCTAATTTTTCTAGACGAGTATTTACATTTCCTCGAAGA
>Ga0228645_1000038_pt1 | contig 18595 bp, 16 predicted proteins | sample 57DmetaG_FD_190072 | JGI IMG/M metagenome (GOLD analysis project Ga0228645, IMG submission 190072) | Seawater microbial communities from Monterey Bay, California, United States - 57D | ecosystem: Environmental > Aquatic > Marine > Coastal | place: USA: California | collected 2016-11-06 | reverse complement strand
AAAGCTTTGAGTGATGCAGGACTTGACGTTAAAGATATTAACGAAGTAATTTTAGTAGGGGGCTCTACCAGAATACCAATTATCCAAGAAAAGGTAGAGAAATTCTTTGGTAAAAAACCTTCCAAGGGTGTTAACCCGGATGAAGTAGTAGCTATTGGTGCCGCTATTCAAGGTGGTGTTTTAACAGGTGATGTAAAAGATGTGTTACTTTTAGATGTGACACCTTTATCTTTAGGTATAGAAACAATGGGTAGTGTTATGACTAAATTAATTGAATCAAATACTACTATTCCAACTAAAAAATCTCAAGTATTTTCTACTGCTGCCGATAATCAACCTTCAGTTGAAATCCATGTTTTACAAGGTGAAAGACCAATGGCAAAAGATAACAAAACAATTGGAAGGTTTCACCTAGATGGTATTCCTCCATCTCCAAGAGGCGTTCCTCAAATTGAAGTAACTTTTGATATTGATGCTAATGGATTAATCCATGTAACGGCTGCTGATAAAGCAACTGGAAAAACACAAGATATAAGAATTGAGGCATCATCTGGACTTACTGAGGAGGAAATTGATAAAATGAAGAAAGAAGCTGAAGCAAATGCTGAATCTGATAAAAAAGTTAAAGAAGAAGTAGATACTTTAAATAGTGCTGATGCCATGATATTTCAAACTGAAAGTCAATTAAAAGAATATGGTGATAAATTATCTGACGATAAGAAAAAAGCAATTGAAGAATCTCTTGAAAATTTAAAAAAATCTCATGAATCTAAAGATGTTGAAAGTATAAAAACGGCATTGGATGGAATAAATGAGGCTTGGAAAAATGCATCTGAAGAAATGTATAAAGCACAAGCTGAATCTGGAGCTGGAAGTCCTGGAGGAGATCCAAGTGGATCTGCCCAAAATGATGATAAAAAGGACTCTTCCGATGATGTTCAGGATGTAGATTTTGAAGAGGTTAAGTAATTGATATTATTTTTATAATTTTAAAAACGCATTACTAATACTAATGCGTTTTTTTATATTTAAAGTTATGGACAAAAAAAATATACTTAAGAAAATTAACTCGGCAAATAAAGATACCTTGATGGAAACACTGGATATTGAATTTATCGACATAGGTGAAGATTTTTTAGTAGCGAAAATGCCAGTAACTTCAAAAGTTTATCAGCCTGATGGAGTGTTACACGGTGGGGCTACAGTTGCGTTGGCAGAATCGGTTGGTAGTGCAGTATCATATATGTCTGTTGACTATATAAATCAAACAGTGAGAGGAATAATTATTTCAGCAAATCATTTAAAAAGTGTTAAAGAAGGATATGTTTATGCAAGAGCAACACCTCTTCACAAGGGAAGAACAACTCAGCTATGGGAAATTAAAATTACAGATGATAACGATAACTTAATATCTCATTGCAAGCTTTCAACAATGGTTTTAAATAAAAATAATTAAATGTTTTTAGAAAATGTTTTGAATGTAAAAAATGAGTGGTGGAGGTACTTTTTAGGGTGTATTATAATTTTTATTGGGACTCAATTAGGATCAATTCCATTTGTAATTGCAATTTTCTCAAAAATTGGAGCAGAGGGTGCTTCTAAAATTGATCAAACTAGTATGATGTATGTTTTGGAAGACAGTAATTTAACTTTATTTTACTTTTTACTACCCTATTTGTTTGGCTTTATTGGAATCATTTTGGTAATAAAATTTTTACACAATCAAACTTTTTTATCCATTACAACTTCCAGAAAAACGATCGATTTTTCAAAAATGAGAACATCATTTACTATTGCATCTTTTTTTGTGATTGTAACAACTGTTTTTAGCTATATCATTTATCCTGATGAATATACTTATAATTTCGAGTTAACACCTTTTTTAATATTATTTTCAGTTGTAGTTCTATTAATTCCTATACAAACGAGTTGGGAAGAGTATGTTTTTCGAGGTTATCTAATGCAGGGTATTGGTGGAATGGTAAATAACAAATGGGTACCATTAATAATTACCTCCATTTCATTTGGTTTATTACATTATTGGAATCCTGAAGTTATGAAATTAGGTCCCGTTTTGCTAATTCATTATGTGTTAACCGGATTATTTTTTGGAATAATCACCTTAATGGATAAAGGGATGGAACTTGCTATAGGCTTTCATGCAGGAAACAACATGCTAATTGCCCTATTAGTTACAGCAGATTGGACTGTTTTACAAACTAATTCGATTCTAAAAAGTATTGGTCAGCCTGAAATTATTAGTATTTTAATACCAATTATTATTTTATACCCATTAACAATACTGTATTTTTCAAAAAAATACAATTGGAAAAACTGGAAAGAAAATTTGACTGGAAAAATTAAATAATTTTATAATTATTTTAACATTATAATTGTACAAATATTTTAATTTGCATAAACAACAACAATAAAGTTATGGCATTAAACAAAAATGGAATTTTTGCTTGGGCATCATTTATTCTTACTGTTTTAGGAATTGCTCTTGTATTATTAGGGGTAATAAAGTATCGTGATTATGCAATCGGATTTTCAGTAGTTGGTGTTGGTTTTATATCGATTGGCTGGGCATTTAATGCACTAAAAGGAAGGGTTTAATTCTACTTTCCAATCATTTGTTTTACATCGACCCAATTATCAAATTCCTCAGGTGAAGTATAGCCTAATTTAATTGCTTCTTCTCTTAAAGTTGTACCGTTTTTGTGTGCAAGATTTGCTATTTCAGCAGCTTTATAATATCCAATTTTACTGTTTAATGCAGTAATTAGCATTAAAGAATTATTTACTAATTCTTTGATTCTTTTTTTATTTGGTTTTATTCCGACAACACAATTGTGATTAAAACTTTTCACAGCATCACCTAAAAGTGTTGAGGATTCCAATAAATTAGCCGCCATTAAGGGTTTGAAAACGTTTAATTCATAATGGCCCTGCATTCCACCAATAGTAACCGAAACGTCGTTTCCAATTACTTTTGCACAAACCATAGTTAATGCTTCGCATTGTGTTGGATTTATTTTCCCCGGCATAATGGAACTTCCAGGTTCATTCGCTGGAATAGTAATTTCTCCAATTCCAGATCGAGGTCCGGATGCCATCATTCGAATGTCATTCGCAATTTTGTTTAAAGAATTAGCAATCAATTTTAATGCTCCATGAGTTTCAACCAGAGCATCATGAGCGGCTATGGATTCAAATTTATTAATTGCTGAAATAAAATCTATCTCAGTAAATTTTGAAACAAATTTGGAAGCAATTTCAGCGTAACCTTTTGGAGAATTTATTCCTGTTCCCACTGCAGTTGCGCCAAGAGCAAGTTCAGAAAGATGATTCAAAGAATTTTTTAAAGAATTTAATCCATGTTTAATTTGTGATTGATATCCTGAAAATTCTTGACCTAAAGTCACGGGCGTAGCATCCATTAAATGAGTTCTACCAATTTTAATAATATTTTTAAATTCAGAAACTTTACTAGAAAGAGTTTTTTCAAAATCCTCTAAATTAGGGATGGTATTTATTAATAATTTTTTATAAATAGCAATGTGCATTGCAGTGGGAAAAGTATCATTTGATGATTGAGACATGTTAACATCGTCATTAGGAGAAAGAGTTTTTTCAGACTTACCTAATATTTTCCCCTCAATTATATGAGCTCTGTTAGAAATAACTTCATTAATATTCATATTAGTTTGAGTTCCAGATCCTGTTTGCCAGATTACAAGAGGAAACTGCTTATCATGTTTACCGTCAATTATTTCATCACAAACTGATGAAATAAGATCTTTTTTTACTTTACTTAAAACACCTAATTTGTGATTTGCGTGAGCAGCAGCTTTTTTTAAATATGCAAAACCATGAATTATTTCAATTGGCATTGATGAAGGTTTTCCTATTTTAAAGTTATTGATTGATCTTTGAGTTTGAGCTCCCCACAAACAATCAAAAGGAACTTTAACTTCCCCAAGAGTATCTTTCTCAGTTCTATATTTCATATCTTGAAATTATACTACAAATTTACTACAAAATTTTTTGTATTGATTTACATTAATTGTTGAAAAAAATATTTCATGAAAAAGATATCTTTAATTATATTTGTTTTATAATAAATATTTATATGGAATTTGATCAATATCTAGGTTTTATTTTGTTTTTAACAGTGTTGACAATGGGGTTCTGGTTAATGATATTGCTTTTAACTTTTATAATACCGTATTGGGTTAGTGGAGCTTTTTTTGAAAGAATGAAGGAGATTAGAGATAAATTAAAAAAGAAGTAAGCTAACCTCCAAATCCTTCTCCTCCGTAGTCCTCATAATTTGACCTATTATTTGTTTGACTCTTTTTTTGATTAAACCTGTATATTAAGCTTAAATTAAAACTCCTTCCTCCTCTCCAACTAGATTCTGTATAGTTTTTATATGTTTCAGAAAATGTTTCTAATCTCCAATTCTGGGTTTCAAAAATGTCATTAATTTTAAATGTTAAAGTCATTTTATCGCTAAAAATATCTTTGCTAAACGCGGTATTAGTACTGACACTTGCCTTTCTAGTCGAAATAGCATTTTTTTGCGGTCCCCTATAACTCAGTCTAGTTTGCCAATCAATTGAAGAAAATATTTTTAAATAATTATTTAATCTTCCAGACCATATTAAATTTTTTGAATTATAAACAATTTCATTATAACTACCAACTACATTTGATTGATAAAAATTAATATTACCACCAATTCTCCAATTTTTTGAATGCGAATAATTAGTATTAAACTCAATACCTATTTCTTCTTGAGAAGATAAGTTTATTGGAGACCTTCTAATCACAGGAACAAGAATATCATTAACTAAAACTGAATTACCTGTAGCTTCGGTGATGAAAGTAAATATTTCATTTGATTTTTTATAGTACACTGAACCATTAAGTGTTGTTTTGTTTAGTCTTTTTAAATATCCTAGATCAATTCCATTTGAATAGGTTGGGTTCAAATAAGGATTACCTTGGAAAAAACTTGTTTCACTTGTTCTTGAGGGAAAAGGGTTTATAAAATAAGATCTAGGTCTGCTTATTCTTCTGTTGTATCCCAAAGTTATACTTTCATTTTCTTTGAGTTCGTATGCTAAATTTATTGTTGGAAAAAAATCATTGTATTTTTTATTACTGTTACTATTACTTTCAAACTGTTTGACATTTGTTAATGATTCTTCAAATCTTAATCCAAAAAGAAATGATAATTTATTTTTTTTGTTCCCATATTGAGTATAAAATGCATTGATTTTTTCATTATAATAAAGATTGTTACTAAGGTTCGTATTTTTAATGAATTCACCATTTAAATTTTCATCTTCTACTAAATAATCTGTAATTTGATAACGATTACTTCTTCTAAAACCCAATTCAAATTGTCCATCATCTCCAAGTGGTAATACATAATCAATTTTATAAAGTTCACTGTCTTGATTTTCATTTGTATTAACTCTTTCACCTAAATATTTAATGAAATTTGGAACTGATTGTGTATTTGTAATAATACCAATTTCAATCTCTTTAGATTTTTCTTTTTGAAAATCCATCGTTATATTACCCTTATTCTTAAACTCGTGAGTGAAATTTATAGAAAATTCTTTGGTGTCATCTGATTCATTTTCAACCTCAGACCTTATTGAAGATTTCTTTTCACCTTGAAAATTTTGATTAATATTATTATTTGTAATATCCTTATCGTCACTATTTCTTGTCAAATAAGAAACTACTAAACTTGTTTTGTCTGAAAAGAAATATTCAATACCAGTATTTTGATAATAAGAATCTCTTTCAGTATTTCTATTGCTATTTTCTTTTATAAAATTATTTACTGGACTATTAGTAAAATATTCAGTTTCACTATAGGAGGGGTTTTCGTAACTACTCAGACTATAACCAGCGTTTGTAAAAAGATTAATTTTTTTAGTCCTGTAATTAATATTTCCTGAAAGTCCATAAGATTTTGGATCTCCTAAATTTGTTGATATTGAACCATTTAAACCTGCTAATTTATTTTTTCTTAAAACAATATTAATAATTCCTGCTGTTCCTTCTGCATCATATCTTGCAGAGGGTGAAGTAATTATTTCAACTTTTTCAACACTTTCAGAGGGAAATTGCTTTAGTGCATCATTGCTACTAATACCAACTAGCCCCGACGGTTTACCGTTTATCAATATTCTGACGCTTTGATTTCCTCTCAAAGATACGTTTCCATCAATATCAACAGCTACAGAGGGCAGATTATCTAAAACATCACTAACACTACTCCCTCTCAAAGTTAAGTCTTTACCAATATTATATACTGTTTTGTCAAGTTTAATTTCAACCTCTGTTCTTTCTCCAATTAATTCAATCTCGTCCAGTACATTTTCATCAATCGACATTAATATGTTTCCTAAGTCTTTAGTTTTTGAAATCGTTACATTATTTAAAGTAAGTTCTTTGAATGAGATATAATTTAGTTTAATATCATAATTGCCTCTATTTATTTCTAGATTAAACTTACCATTCAAATCACTAATACCGCCATATTTAACAATGCTATCATTTACATTAAATAATGAAATTGTTGCATATTCAAGTGGTGTTTTAGAATCTTGATCTAAAATAGTTCCAGAAACTGTTATAAAACCTTGTTGAGCATTAATAACATATGGAATAAGAATAAACAATATCAAATAAATTTTTTTCATTTTTAAAAATATAGAGTTAAGACAAAAAGATTTGGTAAAGGTTTATTTTATAAAATTTCAAGTATATTTTGAGGAGGTTTTGCTAGAACAGCTTTAGTTTTTGTTATAAAAAAAGGTCTGTGTAGTAGGGTTGGATGGTCAAAAAGAAGTTGAATCACTTGATTTTTTGACAATTTCTTTGATTTATATAATTCTTTCCATACTTTTTCTTGTTTTCTTATTAAATCTATTGGATCTAATCCAGATTTGTTAATTAGACTTTCAATTTCTTTCTTATTTAATCGATTCTTTAAATAAAGGATGGTTTCAAATTCAATTTCTTTTGATTTTAAATATTCCAGACCTTCTCTTGATTTCCTGCATCTTGGATTGTGTAGCAATGTATATTTTTTAAATTTTGATTCCATATTTTTTTAAAGCAATAATTAAATTTTTAGGAGATACAAATTGTATGCCATTAATTCCACATTTAATTGCTCCATCAACATTTGATATTCGATCGTCGATAAAAATACTTTTATTAGCAATTAAGCCATATTTTTTTAAAGTATAATTATAAATCTCAGGAAAGGGTTTGAGCATTTTAACTTTTCCTGACACAACAATTCCATCAAATAATTTTAAAAATTTAAATTTTTTTACGGCAACAGGAAATGTTTCTGCACTCCAGTTTGTAAGAGCAATTAATTTAAATTTTTTTCTTTTTAGTTTGTGTAATATTTCAACTGTTTCCCCAATTTCACCTTTCAACATTTCTTCCCATCTACCATAAAACATTTTAATTAATTTTTTATATTTTGGAAAAAGATTGATTCTTTCCTCAGTTGCGTCTGCCATTGGATAACCTCCATCTTGTTCTTCATTCCAACTAGATGTACAAATATTGTCAAAAAACCATTGCATTTTTTTTCTATCTCCGTTGAACTCATTTAAATACACATATTCCGGGTTCCAATCGACAAGAACACCACCTAAGTCGAAAATTATTGTTTCTATTTTCATATTTAATTACTCATTAAAAATGCTTTTAAAAAAGCATTTATTCCACCATTTAAAACATCATCAACATTATTTGTTTCACAAGATGTTCTAACATCTTTTATTAGTTTATAAGGGTGAAGAACATAATTTCTAATTTGCGAACCCCATTCTATCTTCATTTTATTAGATTCTATTTTTTCTCTTTCTGCCATTTTTTCTTTTAACTGAATTTCATATAATTGAGATTTAAGTAATCGCATTGCCTTTTCTTTATTTTCAAGTTGGGATCTAGTTTCCGAATTTTCAATAACAATACCAGAGGGAGCATGTCGAAGTCTAACTGCAGTTTCTACTTTATTAACATTCTGTCCCCCAGCACCACTTGAACGCATTGTTTCCCAAGATATTTCAGAGGGATTAATATTTATTTCAATTGTTTCATCTACTAATGGATATACATATACTGAAGCAAATGAAGTATGTCTTTTTGCATTACTGTCAAAAGGAGATATTCTTACAAGTCTATGAACTCCATTTTCGCCTTTTAACCATCCAAAACCATATTCTCCTTCTATTTCTATTGTAACAGATTTTAATCCCGCTACATCTCCTTGTTGTAAATCTAATTCTTTGACTTTGAAGTTATTTTTTTCTGCCCACATTACATACATTCTCATTAACATGTAAGCCCAATCGCAACTTTCGGTTCCACCAGCTCCTGCTGTGATTTGAATAACTGCACTCATTTCATCTCCTTCACCAGAAAGCATATTTTTAAACTCTATGGATTCTACATGTTCGTTACATTTTTTGAAATGCATATTCAATTCGTTTTCGGAAATTTCTTCTGACTTAAAATAATCATATAAAATTTCAAGTTCTTCACAAAGAGATTTTGCTTTTTCATAATCTTTAATCCACTGTTTTAAAGATTGAAGTTCTTTCATGACTTTTTGTGCTTTTTTCGAGTCATTCCAGAAATTTGGATCAAATGTGACTTCCTCTTTATTAGAAATTTCTATTTTTTTTGAGTCAATGTCAAAGATATCTCCTTAGTGCTTTGGTGCGCTCAAGGAGATTTTTTATTTGATCTACAGTTATCATATATTTCAAATTTTCAACAAAAATACATTTAAATATGAATCAAAATAAACTTAATTAATTTTTATATTTAAGAAATTTAAAAAAAATGTATTTAACTCGATTATTACCTATTATTTGTTGTTTTTATTTCATTTCAAATTTTTCTCAATCAGAAATGAATAAGAATAAAAAATTTTCAGGTTTTTTTAATTTTAGTTATAATGAAAGTTCTGATAAAATTTTTTTAGAAGTACAAAATTTAAATGAAGATTTTTTATATATAAATTCCTTAACAACTGGTTTAGGCTCAAATGATATAGGTTTGGATAGGGGACAATTGGGAAAAGAAAGAATTGTCAAATTTAAAAAATATGGAAATAAATTATTATTAATTGAACCTAATCAAAATTTTAAAGCTATTTCTAAAAATGAGGCTGAAAAAAATAGTGTTGAACAAGCATTTACTTTTTCAGTAATTTTTGGTTTTGAAATTTTTGAGTTTAAAAATAATATTTATACAATTGATTTAACACCTTTTTTACTACAAGACGCCCATGGTGTTAAAAACAGATTACAATCTTCTAATCAGGGTAATTATAATTTAGATTTATCTAAAAGTGCATTGGAACTGAAAAGGACAAAAGCTTTTCCAAATAATGTGGAGTTTGAGGCATTACTTACCTTTGTTGGCAATCCTGTTGGAAGTTTAATTTCAAGTGTTTCTCCCGATCCATCTAAAGTAAGTATGATTCAGCATCACTCATTTATAAAGTTGCCAGATAATAATTATAAACCAAGAATTTTTGATCCAAGAAGTGGAGCTTTGGCCATTTCTTTTATGGATTATGCAACTCCCGTTCACAAGGAAATTAATAAAAAATATATTTTAAGACACAGACTCGAGAAAATAAGTCCATCTCTTAAAAAAAGTGAAGCAAAAGAACCTATTATTTATTATTTAGATCCCGGCGTACCAGAACCAGTTAGATCCGCTTTAATTGAGGGTGCTTCTTGGTGGAATCAAGCTTATGAGGCAATAGGATATAAAAATGCTTTTCAAGTTAAAATATTACCAGACGATGCTGATCCTATGGACTGTCGTTATAATGTTATTCAATGGGTTCACAGATCTACAAGAGGGTGGAGTTATGGATCAAGTGTAATTGACCCTAGAACTGGTGAAATTATTAAGGGTCATGTTAGTTTAGGTAGTTTAAGAATAAGACAAGACTTTTTAATAGCTCAAGCTTTGATGTCTAAACCTTTTGTTGAAGACGAGAATTATGATAAAATGTTAGAAATGGCTTTAGCTAGAATTAGGCAATTAAGTGCTCACGAGGTTGGACATACAATAGGTTTTGCACATAATTTTTCGGCAAGTACGAATAATCGCTCATCAGTGATGGATTATCCTCACCCATTAATTAAAATTAAGGATAAAAAGATTGATTTAAGTGAAGCATATGCTGTTGGAATAGGTGAGTGGGATAAAGTTTCTGTGGCTTACAGCTATTCAGAGTTCAATAAAAAAAATGAACAAATTTTATTAAATGATATTTTGAATAAAGCTTATGATAATGGATTAAGGTTTGTTACAGATTATGATGCTAGAGCAAAGAGTGGTGCTCATATAAATGCGCATTTGTGGGACAATAATTCTAATGTTTCTCAGGGTTTAGATAATATTATGAAAGTTAGAAATAAAGCGATCAGTGATTTTTCAAAATATAACATTAGATCATATGAGACTTACAGCAAATTAGAAGATGTTTTTGTTCCTCTTTATTTTTTACACAGATATCAAACTGAATCAACTATAAAATTGATTGGAGGTTTAGATTATAATTACTCAAAAAGAGACGACAATCAAACAATTGTTGAAAATATTCCATACGATATTCAGAATAATGCTCTAATTTCAATATTGAAAACTTTAGAAGCTAAAAACTTAGCTATCCCAAAATCAAAATTAAAATTATTTCCACCTAGAGCATATAATTCACCAAGAACGAGAGAATCCTTTAAAAGTATGACAGGAGTTAGTTTCGATCCATTAAGTGCAGTCTCTACAGCAAGTGAAATGACCCTTTCATTATTATTAAATGTTGAAAGAATGAATCGATTAGTCATTCAAAGTAGTCTCAATAGTGATCGATTGAAAAATATGACATTGGATTACCTATTAAGTACTTTAACAAATAATACTTTTCAATCAAAATATGAACTTAATTTAGAATCTAGTGATAGGTATTTATTTGAGGTTCAACAAGTGATAAATAATAATTATTTAAAATTCCTTTTAAATTTAGCTTCAAATAAAAGTTCGTTTTTTCAGGTAAAAGCTATTGCTAAAAAAGAACTTTCTAGTATAATGGATTTACTAGTTTCAAAAAAATATATGAATAAGTATAAACATGAATATTTAAGTATTATTAAAAACTTTAAAATTAAGCCAGAACTATTTGAATTAATTGATAGTCCAAAAATTCCTGATGGATCTCCAATTGGCTCTTCAAATCTTAATGAACTTTGTTATTAAATTATTAAGAACTATGGATATTAACTTAATTAGTGATACGGTAACCAAACCATCAAAAAAAATGCTAAAATCTATGATGGATGCAAAAGTAGGGGATGATGTTTTTAAGGAAGACCCCTCTGTGAATAAACTTGAGAACAAGGTTGCAAAAATGTTTGGTATGGATTCAGCATTATTTTTTCCCTCCGGAACAATGACCAATCAAACCGCAATAAAACTTCATACCAACCCTGGAGATCAATTAATTTGTGATAAGTATGCACATGTTTATAATTATGAAGGGGGTGGTGTTAGCTTTAATAGTGGAGTTTCTTGTAAGTTAATTGACGGAGAAAGAGGAATGTTTAATAATGAACAGTTAGTCAAAGCAATCAATCCACCTGATTTTTATCATAGCCCTAAAACTTCATTAGTTTGTATAGAAAACACAACAAATAAAGGAGGTGGTGCATGTTGGGATTTAAATGAACTTAAATTGATAAAAAAAACTTGTTTAGAAAATAATTTATCATATCACCTGGATGGTGCTAGAATTTGGAATGCATTGATTAAAATGAATCAAGATCCTAAAGATTATGGTTTAATGTTTGATTCGATTTCTATATGTTTAAGCAAAGGATTAGGTTGTCCAGCAGGGTCAGTACTGATTGGATCTCATGAACTAATAGAAAGGGCAATTAGAGTAAGGAAGATTTTGGGTGGAGGAATGAGGCAAGTAGGTTATTTGGCAGCTTGTGGGATTTATGCCTTAGAAAATAATTTTCTAAGACTTTCCGAAGATCATCAAAAGGCAATAGAAATTGAAAAAACATTAAGTAAACTTTCGTATATAAAAAAGGTTGAGCCTGTTGAAACAAACATTGTAATTTTTGAAATTAACTCTAAAATATCTTCTCAGCTTTTTTTAGAAAGATTAAAAAACAAAGGAGTTAAGATTATTTCAATGGGTGACAACAAATTAAGAGTAGTTACTCATCTGGATTATGATAATTTAATGCATAGTAGGTTTTTAGAAATTTTAAACGACCTAAGATTTTAGTTCAAAGTCTCATATTTGTCTGACTATATTAAAAAAATGAAACACCCTTTAAAAAAAATTCTTCCACCATCTGCAAAAAAAATACCAAAAGAGCTTAAAAAATTTGACTCAAAAAGAGTTGATAATTATTTCTGGTTAAAAAATAGGGATGATCCTAAAGTTATTGAATATTTAGAAAAAGAAAATGATTATTTTAAAAAAATGACCTCGGATACAGAAGATTTTCAAGAGACTATATATAACGAAATTAAAAAAAAAATTAAAGAAGATGACCAGTCAGTTCCTTATTTTTTGAATGGCTATTGGTACCTAACTAAATATCAAAAGAATAAAAATTACCCAATTTATTTGAGAAGAAAATCAGATTTAAATTCCAAAGACCAAATTTTATTTGATTGTAATTTATTAGCAGAAGGTTATGAGTATTTTAATTTATCTAATATTAAAATTAGTCCTAACAATAAATTCGCTGCGTACAGTGTTGATACGCTTTCAAGAAGGTTGTATACAATTAGAATTAAAAATTTACATACCGGAGAGGTCTTAAATGATCAAATAATTAATACGTCTGGTGGATTTGCTTGGGCTAACGACAATAAAACATTATTTTATACTAATAGAGATTCTGATACTTTAAGAAACGATAAGATTCTCAGACATGAGATAGGAACAAAATCTAAAGATGATAAAATAGTTTTTCATGAAAAAGACAATACCTTTTACACTAGTGTGTCTAAATCTAAATCTAATAAGTTCATCATAATTTCATCTCACAGTACTTTAACTTCTGAATTCCAATTTTTAGACGCCAATAAACCTTTAGATAATTTTAGACTATTTAACCAAAGAAAAAGAGGTTTAGAATACAGTATAAATCATTACGAAAAGTTTTTTTATATAATAACAAATATTGATAATGCTAAAAATTATAAGTTAATGAAAACACCTATTGGTGGTACTGAATATGAAAATTGGATTAATGTAATAGATCATAGAAAGGATGTTTTAATCGAGGGAATAGATATTTTTAAAAATTATTTAGTTATTAGTGAAAGAGCAAATGGATTAAATAGAATAAATGTTCGAAAATGGGATGATTCAGAAAGTTATTATTTGGATTTCAAAAGTGAAACTTTTTCTTCATACACAACAACAAATGTTGATTTCGATACTAATATCTTAAGGTATGGGTTTAATTCTTTAACTCAACCTCCCTCAATAATAGATTTCAACATGTCTTCAAAGAAGAAAATAATAAGAAAACAACAACAGGTTTTAGACGATAACTTTAAAAATAAAAATTATATTTCTGAAAGAATTTGGTCTCAATCTGAAGATGGCACAAAAATTCCTATTTCGTTAGTTTATAAAAAAGGGCTAATAAAAAATAATAAAAATCCTCTGTTGTTGTATGGTTATGGTTCATATGGAAATACTATTGATCCATATTTTTCTGTCAGTCGTTTATCATTGTTAGATAGAGGATTTGTTTTTGCAATTGCACATGTTAGAGGAAGTGAGTATATGGGAAGAAAATGGTATGATGAAGGAAAATTATTAAAAAAAACAAACACCTTTAAAGATTTTATTACTTGTACAAAACATTTAATTTCTGAAGGATATACAAATACTAATCAAACTTATGCTTATGGGGGATCTGCTGGTGGATTATTAATGGGATCAGTTATTAATTTGGAACCTGAGCTTTACAATGGCGTTATTGCTGCTGTGCCATTTGTGGATGTGTTAACAACTATGTTGGACGAAACAATCCCATTAACCACTGGAGAATATGATGAATGGGGAAACCCTAATAACGAAGAATTTTATAATTATATATTGTCTTATTCACCATACGATAATGTAAAAAAAATGAAATATCCTAATCTGCTTGTAACAACAGGTCTTTATGATTCACAAGTTCAATATTGGGAACCTGCTAAGTGGGTTGCAAAATTAAGAGAGTTAAAAGTAGGAGAGAATCTATTATTATTAAAAACTAATATGGATTCAGGTCATGGAGGTGCATCAGGAAGATTTGATGCATTAAAAGAAGTTGCTAGAGAGTATGTTTTTTTATTTAGTCTGGAAAACATTCATAATTAGCTATTAAATTTGGTGATGCCAGCTTTTTTTAAGTAATTTGCGAACAACTTTAAGGAAGATATTTTAAATGAATAGAAGAGTTAAAGCTTATAAAAGTGCCTTAGAACTCATAGGGAAAACACCACTTTTAAAGTTAAATAAGATTGTTAAAAATATTCCTGGAAATTTTTACGCTAAAGTTGAAGCATTCAATCCAGGCCATTCAAATAAAGATAGAATTGCTCTGTATATCATTGAATCTGCAGAAAAAAAGGGCTTGATAAAACCTGGCGGAACTATAATAGAAACTACCTCTGGAAATACCGGATTTAGTTTAGCTATGGTAAGCATTATCAAAGGCTACAATTGTATTTTGGCGGTATCATCAAAATCATCACCAGACAAGATAGATATGTTAAAGGCAATGGGAGCTAAAGTTTATGTTTGCCCAGCTCACGTGAGTGCTGATGATGACAGATCTTATTATCAAGTAGCTAAAAGATTACACGAAGAAATAAAAGGTTCTTTTTATATCAATCAGTATTTTAATAATCTTAATATTGAGGCTCATTATAAAACCACCGGTCCCGAAATATGGGATCAAACAGGTGGTTCTATCACGCATTTGGTTGCTAGTAGTGGAACTGGAGGAACAATCTCTGGAATTGCAAGATTTTTAAAGGAACAAAATCCGAAAATAAAAATCATAGGAGTTGACGCTTATGGTTCTGTTCTAAAAAAATATCACGAAACACAAGAGTTTGATGAAGATGAAATTTATCCATACAGAATTGAAGGTTTAGGTAAAAATCTGATTCCAACTGCAACAGACTTCGATATTATTGATATGTTTGAAAAGGTTTCAGACGAAGAAAGTGCTCATACATCTAGAGAAATTGCACTGAAAGAGGGGTTGTTTGTTGGTTACACCTCTGGTGCTGCGATGCAAGCTGTCAAGCAATTATCTAAACAAATGTTGTTTGATAAAAACAGTAACGTGGTTATGATTTTTTGTGATCACGGTTCAAGATATATGAGTAAAATATATAGTGATAAATGGATGTATGACCAAGGTTTCTTTGATTCTGAAAAAACTGCACTTGAAAAACCCATTGAATACATTAAATAGATTAATTTTACACATTTAAGATCTCTTACTAAATAAAATGAAAGATTTATTTGATAAAATCATAGCTAATAAAGGTCCTTTGGGAAAGTATGCAAGTATTGCAGAAGGGTATTTTGCTTTTCCAAAATTAGAAGGACCAATTGGAAATAGAATGAAATTTAATGGAAAAGAAGTTATTACCTGGAGTGTTAATGACTACCTTGGTTTAGCAAATCTTCCTGAAGTTAGAGAGGCTGATATTGAAGCAGCAAAAAAATATGGATCTGCTTATCCAATGGGTGCCAGATTGATGTCAGGTCATACTAAATTCCATGAACAATTAGAAAATGAATTAGCAAATTTTGTTTCAAAAGAAAAAGCTTATGTTCTTAATTTTGGTTACCAAGGAATCTTGTCTACAATAGATTCATTAGTCTCTAAAAATGATGTTATCGTTTATGATATTGATGCACATGCCTGTATAGTTGATGGTGTTAGGCTTCATGTTGGTAAAAGATTTACTTATCAACACAATGATATTGATAGTTTAACTTTAAATCTTGAAAGAGCCACTAAAATTGCTGAAAAAACCGGAGGAGGTATTTTAGTAATTTCTGAGGGTGTTTTTGGCATGAGAGGTGAACAAGGTAAAATAAAAGAAATTGTTGCATTAAAAAGTAAATTTAATTTTAGGTTGCTCGTTGATGATGCTCATGGCTTTGGAACATTAGGTGCTACTGGAGCTGGAGCTGGAGAAGAACAAGGTGTTCAAGATCAAATAGATGTGTATTTTGCCACATTTGCTAAGTCTATGGCAAGTACTGGAGCTTTTATCGCTGCAGATGCCATGATAATTGATTTTCTTAAGTATAATATGCGTTCACAAGTTTTTGCTAAGTCATTGCAATTGCAATTAGTCATTGGTGCTTTAAAAAGATTAGAATTATTAAAAACTAAACCTGAAATTAGAGAAAAACTTTGGACTAATGTAAAAGCTTTACAGTCTGGTCTTAAATCTCAAAATTTTGATTTAGGAACTACACAAAGTTGTGTAACACCTGTTTTTTTAAAAGGAACTATCCAAGAAGCTATGATAATGGTTAGGGAACTTAGAGAAAAATATTTTATTTTTTGTTCTATTGTTGTTTACCCTGTTGTTCCAAAAGGAGTGATATTATTAAGACTAATTCCTACAGCTTCTCACAATATTAAAGATATTGAAGAAACTTTGTCAGCCTTTTCTAAAATTCGTTCGAAACTTTACGATGGAACTTATTTAAAGTTATCTAAAAAATTGAAATCAAATTAATTTTTTGTTTCGTTTTAAATCAAGAAATTTAAATTTTCCATAAAAAGAAAAAAAACACTAATTTTGTCTCAAACAAGCGTGATGAGCCCAAAAAAAATACTGAACGCTAAGCAGATTTCCACTATTCTTCATCGACTATCTTTTCAATTAATAGAAGACCATAATAATTTTTCTGATACAGTTATAATAGCAATCCAACCACGGGGAGTTTATCTCGCTGAACGAATTATGGAATTACTCATTAAGGATTGTAATGAAATGAAATTGGGTTTACTAGACGTAACCTTTTACAGAGATGATTTTAGAAGAAGTGAAAAAGTTTTAAAAGCTAATAAAACAAAAATTAATTTTTCAATAGAGAACAAAACGGTTATTTTAATAGACGATGTACTTTTTACAGGTAGAAGTATCAGAGCAGCTATGGACGCTCTTCAAGCATTTGGAAGACCTAGGGCAGTACAATTATTAAATTTAATTGATCGAAGATTTTCTAGAGAATTGCCCATTCAACCCGACTATTGTGGAACTCAAGTAGATTCAAGACTAAATCAACGAGTTAAAGTATGTTGGAAAGAAAAAGACAATGAGGATGCAGTTTATTTATTTAAAAATAGTTGATGAGTGATTTAAGTGTAAACCATTTATTGGGAATTAAATACCTTAATATTAAGGATTTAAAATTAATTTTTCAAACTACAGATCATTTTAAAGAAGTTATAAATAGAAAAATAAAGAAGGTTCCATCTCTAAGAGATGTAACTATTGCAAATCTTTTTTTTGAGAACAGTACTCGAACTAAGATTTCTTTTGAACTAGCACAAAAAAGACTTTCCGCTGATGTAGTTAATTTTTCGTCTTCATCATCTTCCGTTAAAAAGGGAGAAACATTAATTGACACTGTAAATAACATTCTTTCTATGAAAGTTGATATGGTTGTTATAAGACATCCAAGTCCTGGAGCAAGTGTTTTTTTATCTAAAAATATTAATTCATGTATAATTAACGCTGGAGACGGAACGCATGAACATCCAACTCAAGCTTTATTAGATGCATATTCACTAATAGAAAGACTGGGTCAATTAAAAAATAAAAAAATTTTAATAGTTGGAGATATTTTACATTCCAGAGTTGCCTTATCGAATATATTTACCTACCAAAAATTGGGAGCTGAAGTTATGGTTTGTGGTCCAAAATCACTAATACCAAAATATATACAATTATTGGATGTGAAAGTTGAAACAGATTTATTTAAAGCATTAAAATGGTGTGATGCTGTAAATATGCTTAGAATTCAAAATGAAAGAATGTCGGAAAGCTATTTTCCGTCCATTAGAGAATATGTACAACAATTTGGACTAAATAAAAATATATTAGATAGTTTGAACAAAGAAATTATTATCATGCACCCAGGTCCAATTAATCGAGGTGTAGAGATTACTAGTGAAGTTGCTGATTCTTCTCAAGCTATTATTTTAGATCAGGTTGAAAATGGAGTTGCAATTAGAATGGCAGTTATGTATTTATTAGCTTCAAAACTTTATTGATAATGACTGTAAGTTTTTTAAAAAAGTATAATCTTATTGTTTTAAATAAAAGCGATAGTAACCAAAGTTTAGAGTTAGAATTTAATAACATAAATCAAAATAATCTTATAATTGATTGTAATCAGGTCAAACTAGAAAGTTTTTTAGATTTGTTTAAAATTTTATTTAAATCACAAAAG
>Ga0228645_1000035_pt1 | contig 19389 bp, 20 predicted proteins | sample 57DmetaG_FD_190072 | JGI IMG/M metagenome (GOLD analysis project Ga0228645, IMG submission 190072) | Seawater microbial communities from Monterey Bay, California, United States - 57D | ecosystem: Environmental > Aquatic > Marine > Coastal | place: USA: California | collected 2016-11-06 | reverse complement strand
TCCATAAAAGTGACAATGAGCGTCAATAAGACCAGGTAAAACTGTTGCTCCTTTTAAATCAATTGACTTATCGTAATGATATTTTTTTAAAATATCATTTGTTCCTGTTTCATAAATTAAACCATCTTTTACAGCGATGGCCTCAATAACACTAAATTCATTATCTACAGTGTAAATATTGCCATTGTGAAGGATCAAATCGACATTGTTTTTACAACCAAAAATTGAATTTAACAAGAAGAATAAAAAAATGATTTTGAAATTATATTTCATTTATTTTTGAGTAGATTAAGTTACTTTCCCATCCTCGGTATAATAAATAGGAAATTATTTTTTTCTTTTTTTCAATCGAACTTAATTTACTCAAAGATGATAACTTTTTAGTAAATAGTTCTTCTAGTTTTTGCTCGTAGTCTGTTTCGTCAATTTCTTTTAAACCGTGATTTATATTGTAAGGAGAAATATCCCTACGTTTTAGTTCATTTGTAATTCTAATTTTACCCCAATTTTTAAAATTAAATTTTCCCCGAACAAAACTTTTAGAAAATCTAGATTCGTTCAAATAATCATCTTTAATTAAGTTTGAAATTATTTGATTAGAATCATGCATATTAACATTAAAGGTTTTTAATTTAGCTTTAACTTCTTTATGACACCTGTCTTGGTATGAACAATAAAATTGTAGTTTTCTCTCTATTTCTTTTGTTGTTAAATCCTTATTATTCATTTTTTGAAAATTAGCACAATTTAGAGCAAAAAAAAAGCGACCTATAATGGGTCGCTTTTTTATTATGCATTTATGATTTTACCTTCTTTATCGAAAAATCGAAAATGTAAATAGGTGTATGCGTCTCTTGGGATAATTTTAACCCATCTGTTATGATCCAAATACCATTTTAATCTAACAGAAGGATAACCACTTTTAACATAAGCTGCCACAAAAGGATGCAAATGTAAAACAAGCTTTTTATTATCGTACTTTTTGTTGTTTAAGATTTTTTCTAATTTATTTGAAATTTTATCAATTAAAACAATTGGAGCTTCGACGGTCCCATTAATATTTGGATTTAATTCTTTAGTTTTTATATCCATTTCGGATCTAACTCTTTGTCTAGTCATTTGAATTAAACCAATTTTACTTGGGGGAAGAATTTTATGTTTTGCTCTGTCAGATTCCATCTCACTTTTGAAGTGATCAAATAATTTTTTTCTGTTTTCAGGGCTTAACATATCAATAAAATCAACAACTATAATTCCACCCATATCTCTAAGTCTTAATTGGCGCGCAATTTCTGAAGCAGCAACTAAATTAACTTCTAGGGCTGTTTCTTCTTGATTTTTTGCTTTTGTTGATCTGTTTCCACTGTTTACATCAATTACGTGAAGAGCTTCAGTATGCTCTATTATCAAATAAGCACCTTTACTCATGGTAACTGTTCTTCCAAAAGCAGTTTTAATTTGACGTTCCACTCCATATTGTTCGAAAATGGGAGTGTCAGATTGATGAAGTTTAACAATTGATTGCTTTTTCGGAGCAATTTGTTTCAAATATTCCTTAATCTCTGAATACATGGATTTTTGATTTACATATATTCCAGTGAATGAGTCGTTAAAAATATCTCTTAAAATGGATGAAGACCTATTCATTTCACTTTGTACTTTTAAAGGAATTTCTGATCCTTTTATTTTTTTACAAAGTTGTATCCAGTGACCATATAAGTTCTGTAGATCGTTGTCTAGTTCAGCCACCATTTTATCTTTGGCGACGGTTCTTACAATTACTCCAAAACCTTTTGGTTTGATACTCTGAACTAGTCTTTTCAACCTACTTTTTTCTTCTTTACTTTCTATTTTTTGTGAAATAGAAATTCTGTTAGAAAAAGGTACAAGAACTAGAAAACGTCCAGCAAAAGATAATTCTGAACTGATTCTAGGACCTTTTGTTGAAATAGGTTCTTTTATGATTTGGACTAGTACTGATTGGTTAGGGCTTATGACATCCGAGATACTCCCTTCCTTGTCAATTTCAGATTCAAAATGAAATTTATCAAGGGAAAAATTCTTTATTTTACCTGCGCTTACACCTTTAATGAACTTAATTAATGATAAGATTTTTGGACCTAAGTCATGATAATGTAAAAAAGCATCTTTTGTATATCCAACATTTACAAATGCTGCATTTAAACCAGAAATTGTTTTTTTTGTTCTGGCTAAAAAAATGTCTCCGACATTAAATTTATTACTATCATTTTGTTTGTGAAGTTCAATTAATTTTCCGTTTTTAAGTAGTGCAAAATCAACTGCAGTAGAATTTGATCGAATAATGATTTCTTTACTCACAATTTATGATTTAATACTCATATAAAATTATATGAATAGGTTATACTATTATACACAGGATTTAATTTACAGGGAAGAGTATCAGTAATGAACTTTTACTAAAACAATCTTCATTTCAAAGAACAAAAAATGTTCATTATAAAAATAATTTATTTATTTTTTTTGTGTCGATTAGCACGACTTCTTTTTTTACGCTTATGCGTAGCTACCTTGTGCCTTTTTCTTTTTTTACCACTTGGCATAATTTTTTTTTTAATTAATTGTTTTGCTTTACACTCTCAACAAACACTTTAGCAGGTTTGAAAGCTGGAATATTATGAGCGGGGATTCTAATTGTTGTATTTTTTGAGATATTTCGGCCAGTTTTTTCAGCTCTTTTCTTTACAATAAAACTACCAAATCCTCTCAAGTAAACGTTTTCTCCGTTATTTAAGGAACTTTTTATTTCTTCCATTAAATTTTCAACTGTTGCTAAAACTTCATTTTTCTCTAAACCTAAATTGTTTGAAATTTTTGTTACAATTTCCGCTTTGGTCATATTATTAAATTTATTTATGTTTACTTTTTAGGTTGCCAAATATATAAATTTAAATTCACAATTCATTTTTTTCTTATTCTTAAATCACAGTTATTTTGGATTCAAAGTTGTTTAAAAGTTTAGTAAAAAGTTTTTCAAAAGATTTAATAGCTTGGTATCACATCAATAAAAGAAATCTTCCTTGGAGAAGAACGAATGATCCCTATAAAATATGGTTATCTGAAATCATTTTGCAACAGACACAAATTAAACAAGGGCTGCCTTATTATCAAAAATTTGTGAATAGATTTCCTAACATATTTGTGCTAGCTCAGTCGTCAGAAAATGAGATCTTAAAATTATGGGAGGGGTTAGGTTATTATAGTCGAGCTAGAAATTTACATAAAACAGCAATATTAATTGTCAGGGATTACAATGGAATTTTTCCTACAAAATATATTGATTTGATTAACCTTCCTGGTATTGGAGATTATACCGCAAGTGCTATTAGTTCCTTTTCTATCAATGAAGTTAACCCTGTTGTAGATGGAAATGTCTACAGGTTTATCTCCAGATTACTTGCAATTAAAACCCCTGTTAATACACACAAGTCTTTAAAGGAATTTAAAAAAATCACTCATCAATTAATTTCAAAAAATAATCCCTCAGATTTTAATCAGGCTATTATGGAATATGGCGCTTTAGTTTGTAAACCATCTTCGCCAAACTGTGAAAATTGTGTTTTTAAAAATAATTGTTGTTCTTTTTTAAATAATAAAGTTTACTTATTTCCAATAAAGAAAAAAAAAAATATAACTAAAATTAGAAATTTTAACTTTTTAGTTATAAAATCTTCAATCAATCGAACTATTATAAAAAAAAGAACAGGAAATGATATATGGAAAAACTTATATCAATTTCCTTTATTTGAGACTGATGATCCTGCAGATAAAAATGATGTTTTACAAAAATTAAAAAAAAATAAAAATTTCGATTTAAGTGTTAGTAAATTGAATTTATATCAAAATAAAATTTTTATAAATAAACTTTCACACCAGCACATTCATTGTTCTTTTTGGATAGTTCAAGTAAAAAAAATTAACAAAAATTATGTAAATATTACTGATTTAAGCTCATATCCATTTCCTAAACCAATTTCTAATTTTCTTATTAACTATAAGTGGTAATCTTTGCTTTTTGTTATATTTGATAGACAAACAAAAATATGAGTGGATCTTTAAATAAAGTAATGTTAATCGGTAATTTAGGAGATGAAGTAAAAATGCATCATTTCGACGGTGGTGGTTGTATCGGAAGATTTCCAATTGCCACTAATGAGAGTTATACAAATAAAACGACTGGTGAAAAAGTTTCAAATACCGAGTGGCACAACGTAGTTGTAAGAAATAAAGCTGCAGAAGTTTGTGAAAAATATCTAAAAAAAGGAGATAAAATATATGTTGAAGGAAAAATAAAAACAAGAAAATGGCAATCTGAAGATGGTATTCAACGGTATTCGACAGAAATTCATGTTTCTGAGTTTAACTTTCTTTCAACAAAAAATGACTTAACAACTAATTCACCTACGATAGATGTCAAAGAAATCCACTCTGAAAATCAAAACAGTGATTCAGATGATTTACCATTTTAAATTAATTTTTTTAATATAATATTGGTTATTAATTTACTTTATCTGCTACCTTTTTTAGACTCTTATACATTTGTTTTTAAAATTGTTTTAATTCTAATATTATTAGTTTGTTCGGCACTAATTTCTGGTTCTGAGGTGGCTTTTTTTTCTTTAACCTCAACCGATCTTAAGAAAGCGAATAATTCAAAAAATAAAAACTTACAAATCACGTATAGCTTGAGAAATAATCCAAGAAGATTATTAGCCGCCCTATTAGTTTCAAATAATTTTATAAATATTGCAATAGTTCTTCTTTTTTCCTCATTTGGGAACGCTTTTTATTTAAAATCATTCCCATTTTGGATAAATTTTATAATTGAGGTAAGCGTGATAACTTTATTTATTTTACTTTTTGGCGAAATATTACCAAAAGTTTATGCCAATAGAAATCCAATTTCATTTTCAAAAAAAATGGCCTTACCAGTTCAGTTTTTAGACAAATATATTTTCTTTTTTTTAACAATTCCCATGAGTAAAATGACTGAATTCATTCAAAGGCGATTGGTTTTTAAATCTACCAATTTATCGGTAGATAAACTTTCCGACGCTCTAGAGTTGACAGATAAAAGCGATTCATCAAAAAATGAACAAAAAATATTACAAAGTATTGTTTCTTTTGGAAGTGTTGAAACAAAACAAATCATGAGACCTAGAGTTGATGTTTTTTCAGTTTCTATTGAATTAAGTTTTAGTCAGCTTTTAGATCAGATTCGCAAAAAAGGTTTTTCAAGAATCCCTGTTTACCAAAAACAAATTGATAAAATCATTGGGATCATATATTTAAAAGATTTATTTCCTCACTTGAATAAAAAGAAATTTGATTGGAAAAAATTAATTAGAGAGCCTTATTTTATACCTGAAAATAAAAAACTTGACGATTTATTAAAAGAATTCCAGCAATTGAAAATTCATTTAGCTATTGTAGTAGATGAATATGGTGGTAATTCTGGAATAATAACAATGGAAGATGTGATAAAAGAAATTGTTGGAGAGTTAAATGTTGATTTTTTTCAAGAAGATTTATCTTTCACTAAAATCGATGATAATAGTTATATTTTTGATGGTAAAACTAATTTAAAAGATCTTTACAAGATTCTTAAAATCTCTGATGAAGCTGCATTTGAAAATAATAAGGGAGATTCTGAGACGCTTGCCGGATTTATTTTGGAGCAAAAAGGGTATTTTCCAAAAAAGGGATCTGCATTAATCTTTAAAAATCTAAAATTTATTGTTGAAGAAATTGATAGAAAAAGAATTAAAAAAATTAAAATTATTTTAAAAAAGTCATGAACAGATTGATTTTTATTTTGTTTTTATTAGTTGGTTGTGAAGACTTTGAATTGCCAAAGAAAAAAGCATATTTCGCTCATCAGTTCAATATCCCCTCATATACAACCTTTAATAAAAATTGTTCCTACATGTTTAAAATTAATTCAGCAGCTAAATTAGATTTAGATAACAATTGCAATGCGATTATTAATTATAAAAATTTAAGCGCACAAATCTTCATTTCAAATATTTCAATGAATAATATTGATCAAATAAAATATGATTTTGATCAAAAAATTTTAGATAATTCTTCAAATGTTTCTAGAATAATCACGAGTGAGTTTAATAATCCAGAAAATCATGTTTATGCTCAGTATTACTCCTTTGTTGGCGACGCACCCTCCAATATTCAATTTTATGTAACGGATTCATTAACAAACTTTATCATGGGTTCTTTGTATTTTAAATCTAAGCCTAACTATGACTCGTTGTTGCCATCAATTAGTTATGTTAAAAATGATATTAAAAAGATGATCGAGACTTTTAAATGGAAATAAATAAATTTATTTATGTCTAATGATAATAAGAAATGGGTTTATCTCATTCTGCTTTCCATTATATGGGGGAGTTCTTATATTTTAATAAAAAAAACTCTAATTGGTGTTAGCCCATTACAGCTTGGAAGTTTAAGAGTTATTTTTACAACAATGGTTTTGTTTATATTGGGTTTTTCCTCTTTAAAAAAAATTCCAAAGGATAAATGGAAGTGGATTATTTTAACAGGTTATATAGGATCTTTTTTCCCATCTTTTTTCTTTGCTTTTGCTCAAACAGAAATAGATAGTGGTGTCGCTGCTATTTTAAATTCTTTGACTCCTCTTGCAACATTAATCATTGGAGTAGTATTTTATAAATTTATTATTGATTCCAAACAAATTTTGGGTGTCATTATAGGACTTTTTGGTTCTTTTTTACTGATTTACGAGGGATCGACAATTAATCCAGATCAAAATTTCTTGTTTGTTGGTTTTATTATCACTGCTTCAGTTTGCTATGCGACATCAGTAAATATGTTGAAAGCTCATTTACAAGATGTCCCAGCTATTTCGATTGCTTTAGGAAATTTTTTATGTATCCTTCCTCCAGCCTTAATTATTTTATTCTATTCTGGGTTTATGAATATTAATGTAATTGAGAGTCCAAAGGTTCAAAACGCATTGTTTTACATTATTGTTTTGTCAGTTTTTGGGAGCGCATTTGCAAAAATATTGTTTAACAAATTCGTTCAGATAGCATCTCCTGTTTTTGCTTCCTCTGTTACTTATACATTGCCGGTTGTGGCAGTGATGTGGGGGTTACTTGACGGTGAAACGATTAATTTTAGACAAATATTAGCAACAATTGTAATTCTAATTGGAGTTTATTTTGCTAATCGTAGATCTACTTAAAAAAACTGTCATCAATTTCCTCGTTAAGTTTAATGGATGAGATATTAAACACTATATTTTGAGGTCCAGATGTTATCTCTCTTTTAAAAGCAAATAAAATTCCATTTACATCTCTGTAGTCTGAAAATTTTGTTGTTGATGTAATCTCATTACCTCCTTGAGTCATTGTTTCCTCTGTCATCACAAGTAAATTAGTCTTAGCGTCATAATATCTAAAGGATTTATCTTTTACTTTTATTTTATATAAATCTTTTCCATCAATTGCAGATAAACTAACCAGTTCTACATCACTAATATTAAAATAGATTTCCTCAAAAAGTCCCAACTTTTGTTTTTCAGAATCTATTTGTTCTTTCTCAAAAGGAATTTTTTGCCCCATTTGTTCTAGATAGCCATTTTCTCCATCAAATTTTGATGACATCATAGTACCCATTCCTTCAACGGTCATTGACATAGCATTAAGGTTTGGATGTTTTTGTTTAATCTCAGCTATTGGAGAAAATGGGGCATTAGGGATTGTAACACTTGCAACTGTCGTTATTGTCTTCACAGTGTTTAATTTATCGGTTCCACCAATTGCATTTATATAATTATCAAAAATTGACTGAACGGTAACATCATCTTTAATTTCTTTTTTAAAAATAGGCTTATCAATTTTATTTCCTTTTTTATCATAAAACAATACTGGAAGCGATTTTCCATTAAAAGTTACTTTTTCTATATTTTCTATCACTTCACTTCCCTTAGCCGTAACAACAATTTGTGCATTATTTAATTTGAAATATTTATTAGCTGCCAGTTGCACGTCCTCTATTGTAACTTTATTGATATTTGACAGGAAGTTTTTGTAGTAATCAGCGTTAAGATTATTTCTTTCAATGTTAATTGCATAATTAGCAATTGTTGATGGTCTTTCCATTGCTAAAACAAATTCACCCAAATATTTAGCTTTCGCATTTTTTAATTCTAAACTAGAAACAGGTATTTTATGTATTTTTTCAATTTCTTTAATTATTTCTACCAATGCACTATCTGTAACTTGCGCTCTAGTTGAAGTGGAAGCTCTAAACTTGGCCTTACTGTATTTATTGTCCGATATACTAGAATAGGCTCCATAGGCATATCCTTTGTCTTCACGAATATTATTAAACAATCTAGATTCAGGACCAGCTCCAAAAATTCTATTTGCTATTAACACACTGTAATAATCATCATCAGTCTTTTTAAGATTAACGAGGTTCTGAAATGTTATTTCTGAATTCGCAGAATTTGGCATGTCAATCACATTTATTGAAAGTCCTTCATCTTCTTTTGGCTCTATGATTTCATTTTTAGAACCTTTTGCAAATTTGGATTCAAGGCTTTTGTCATTTTTCCATTTACCAAAGAGGTTTTTTACCAACTTTTCAGTGTTTCTAATATTAAAATCTCCAATAATAACTAAATATGCATTATTTGGTTTAAAATAATCATCATAATATTTAGTAACATCACCTAATTTTATATTTTCCATTGATTCCACAGTAGTAAATTCTCCATAGGGATGATTCGCTCCGTAGGCTAAAACATTCTCAACTCGTCTTGCAATAGAAACAGTGTTTTTATCATTATTTTTAATATTATCTAAAAGAATATTTTTTTCTTGATCAAATTCTTCTTCAGAAAAGTTTGGATATAGTGCTCCTTGAGCAAACATAGTTAGAACTCTTTCGAAATATCTTGATAGTGAGCTTGCCGCACCCCCTTGAGATGAAAAATTCATTCTAGCACCCATGAAATCAACTTCTTCATTAAAACTATCTTTATCTTGAAAAGTATTTCCTTTTCCCATTATTCCACCGGTGATGATTCCTACACCATTTAAATCGCCCTCAATTATTGGAGGGTTATCAATTAATAAATTAACAGATGCCCTTGGGAGTTTTCGATTTTCGATAAACATTACTTTTAAACCATTTTTCAATTCAAATGAAACAGGTTCTTCAAAGTTTATTTTTGGCGCTGGACCAGATTCAGGAATGGTTCTGTCTACTTGAGCAAAAGATATTAAGTAAGAGGCTAAAAAAATTAAATTTATAAATGTTTTGTTCATGATGTTATTTTTTTTCGTTTTCTGGAAGATATTCTAAAAATAATCTTTGGTTAGTGTTAAGGTATTTTTTAGCAACATCTCTAATTTCGTTTCTGGAAATAGACCTGTAAATTTCAATTTCAGAATTTATTAGATTAGCATCTCCATATAAAGTATGGTACTGAGCTAGAGAAACACCAATTCCCGAAGCAGATGAATTTGAATTAACAAACTGATTTTCAAATTTATTTTGAAGCTTTTCGTAATCATTCTCGGAAATTAGATTTTGTTGAATTTTTAAAATTTCTTCATCAATTTCTATTGATAATTGTTCGAGTGAAGTTTCACCAAGGGGTAAAGATAAAATGTAATACATACTATAATCTTCGTGTCCAATGTTAGATGCTGAAACTTGTAAAGCAGTTTTGTTATTATCAACCATTCTTTTGTAAAGCTTTGAACTTGGTCCATCACTTAGATAAGTTGATATCAAATCTAACACTCTGGCTTCTCTTGATTTCATTGAGGGTGTTCTGTATCCGATAACCAAAGCAGGAATCTGTATGTTTGGATCGTACTCAACAGCTCTAATTTCTTTAACTATAGGCTCTTCTTTAATGATTAATCTATCATTTTTTTCAGCAGCAGGTACCGCACTAAAATATTTAGATATTAGGTTCTTTGTTGTCTCTATTTCAATATCGCCAGCAACTACAAAAACTGCATTACTTGGCATGTAAAAATTATTCCTAAAATCTAAAAAATCTTGTAATACAGCATTATCTAAATGTTCTGGGACTCCAATTAAAGGATTTTTGTAAGTGTGTTCTTTAAAAAGATTAGATTTTAATGCTTCATAAAAACGACTGTAAGGTTGATTGTCTCTAATTCTTTTTTCTTCTTTAACAGCTTCTCTTTGGATATCAATTCCTTCTTGATCAATAATTGGATGTAACATAATTTCTGAATACCTCCACAGGCCAAGCTGTAAACTATTTGAGGGCATAGTTGCGTAATAAAATGTTAAATCAACGCTAGTAGCAGCATTACCATTTCCTCCGTTTGAAGACAGTATTTTATACCATTCTCCACTTTTCATATTCTTAGTTTCTTTACCCAGGAGATGTTCAAAAAAATGAGCAAAACCAGTTTTGTCATTTTCTTCATTTTTTGCTCCAACATGGAACATCAATGTGGTATTGATGACAGGTGCAGAATTGTCTTTATGCAAAATGACGGTAAGCCCATTGTCTAACTTATATTGTTCAAATTCTACAGCTTGTGAGTTAAGATTGTTAGTTATGAAAATTGAAACTAAAAAAAAGAATATGTATTTTTTCATGATTTAAATTTAGAGGAACAAAGCTATTAATTATTTGACAAACGTTAATTATTTATAAAGATTTTAACAAAATAATTATCTATCTGTTCTAAAATTCTGTTGTTTTAATTTTAATGGTCACAGATATTTATAATATTATTGTGATATATGGTCAATACTTGTATATTTGCACACGTTTTTGATTAAAAATAATATTATGTATGCAATAGTTGAAATTGGAGGAAAGCAAGTTAAAGTTGAGAAAAATCAAAAAATATTTGTTAATAGACTTGATGCAAAAGAAGGTTCTAAGGTAACTTTTGATAATATATTATTGCTTGATAATGCTGGTAAAGTTGTTTTAGGCACTCCCTCTGTTAAAGGAGCTGCTGTCGAAGTAAAAGTTGTTAAGCATTTGAAAGACGATAAGGTGATTGTTTTTAAGAAAAAAAGAAGAAAAGGTTATAAAGTTAAAAACGGACATCGTCAGTTTTTAACTGAAATTATGGTTGAAAAAATTCTTGAAAAAGGTGCTAAACCTGTAGCTGACGCTAAGTCAGAAGTACAAGAATCAAAGCCAGCTGCTAAGAAGCCAGCTGCTAAGAAGCCAGCTGCTAAGAAGCCAGCTGCTAAGAAGCCAGCTGCTAAGAAAACAACAAAAAAAGCTTAATTAAATTTTCATATTATGGCTCATAAAAAAGGTGTAGGTAGTTCCAAAAACGGTAGAGAATCAGAATCGAAAAGACTAGGTGTAAAAATATTTGGTGGCCAAGCGGCTATTGCTGGAAATATCATTGTTAGACAGAGAGGAACTGCTCATAAAGCTGGTGAAAATGTATATGTAAGTAAAGATCATACCCTTCATGCTAGGGTTGATGGTTTGGTTAAATTCACCAAGAAAAAAGATAATAAGTCATACGTATCGATAGTTCCATTCGAAGCTTAATAAAAAATAATTTTCTTATTTAAAATCCCAATAGTTTAATATATTGGACCATGCCTTTATTCAATTCTCATAATATTGTTAACAGCAATCTTTTGATTTGGAATATTACCGAATCTGAATCTGAACTAAAAAAATCTATTAATTTATCCTCAATTGTCAAGTCGAGATTAGATGAAATCAAATCATGTAGTCAAAGAAAACAGTTTTTGGGTGTTCAAAACCTTTTAAAAATTTTAAATATTAAAAATAAAGAACTTACATACAATGCAAATGGAAAGCCAATTTTATCCAATAAGTATATTTCTATTACACATTCATTTGATTATTGTGGTGTGGTAGTTAGTTCAAAAAAAATTGGTGTAGATATTGAAAAACTTCGCCCAAAAATTTTAAATATTAAAAAAAAATTTATTTCAGATCGTGAGTTAGATTTATTTACAAATGACAATGTCATTGATGTAACTAAAATATGGACGATTAAAGAATCCGTGTATAAAGCTTTTGGTTTTTCAGGATTAGATTTTAAAAACAACATAATAGTTAAATCTATTGATAAAAAATTTAATAATGCTAAAGTTAAAATCTCTAAAAATGATATAATTGAATTTTATAATGTAGAAATAACAAATTTTTCACAATACATTTGTTCAATAGCAAATAAAAGAATTTAAATGGAAATTTCAGTTGAGTTAACATTAACACCTCTAAAAGATGATTTTAAAACAATTATTAAAGATTTCATAATATCATTACGAAATTCAAACTTAAAAATTATTGAAACTCCCCTTAGTACTCAAATTTATGGAGATTATAAGCAGGTTATGAGTTGTTTAGGTAATAACATTTATAACACTTTTTTAAAGTCTGATAACATCATTTTAAATATAAAAATCATTAAATCAAACAGAAGTGACTATGTACCAGATTTTTGATTTATTGTTTGAACAATATTCTCAATATGATAATGTAGATATTATATTAGAAATCACAGGAGTTATTTTTGGATTATTGAGTGTTTGGTTTTCAAAGAACAACAATATCCTTGTATATCCAACAGGAATGATTTCTACTTCAATTTTCATTTATCTTCTTTATAAATGGATTTTATTAGGGGACATGTTAATTAATGGCTATTACTTTATCATGAGTATTTATGGATGGTATGTATGGACCAAGAAAGAAAATAATATTGTCACACCAATTTCCAGAGTATCTTTAAAAGAAAAAAAGATTGCTGTCTTAATTTTTATTTTTTCTATAATATTTGTCTATGGAGTTTATAATTATTTCGACAAATGGAACTCTATTTCTGCATATATTGATAATTTTACAACAGCAATTTTCTTTGTTGGAATGTGGCTAATGGCTAAACGAAAAATTGAAAACTGGATTTTTTGGATTATTGGAGACATAATTTCGGTTCCTTTATATTTTTATAAAGGATTAACCTTTACAAGTTTACAATATCTTATTTTTACTTTTATAGCAATTGCAGGATATTATTCATGGAAAAAAACCTTAAACAAAACCCCTCAAGTTGTTTTAAAGTAGTTCTTTTTGGACCTGAATCATCTGGAAAAACAACACTTTCGAAGTTGCTTTCAAAACACTATAATGCTTTATGGGTCGAAGAATTTGCAAGAGAATATTTGCAAACTAAATGGGATAATGAAAAAAAGATTTGTGAATTAAGAGATATATTACCAATTGCTAGGGGTCAAATGAAATTAGAAAACGAATTGTCATTACAAACTTCTAAATTACTTTTTTGCGACACTGACCTCTTGGAAACAAAAGTATATTCAGAACAGTATTTCAATAATTATTGTAATCCTGAGTTAGAAAAATATGCTCTTCAAAATTACTATCATTTATATATTTTAACAGATATCGATATCCCATGGGTCAAAGATGATCTTAGAGATAGACCCAACAATAGAAAAGAGATGTTTATAGCTTTCAAACAAGCATTAATTAAATATAAAAAACCCTATGTTCTGGTTTCTGGTAATATTGAAGAAAGAATCGAAATTGCTATTAGTGAAATCGATAAATTATTAGGGTTACAGTAATTTTTTTATTTTTTTGAGTTATATTTGATTAAAATTAATGGGGTGCTACGGCTGAGATTATACCCAACGAACCTGCCAAGTAATTTTGGAGAGGGAAATTGAATCCACACGCGTTTTATCCTGTTTTTTTTCATAAATATTATTAAATGAAAAATATTATTAACCTAATTTTACTATCCTTAACATGCGTTATATTCTCTCAGGAAAAGGTTTTAGATACCCTGGAGGGCAAAAAACAAAATTTGGATGAAGTAATAGTAGAATCTATAAGAGTTAAATACTCTTCTCCAATTAGTCATTCAAACATATCAAAAGTAGAATTAAAATCAAGAAACTTAGGGCAGGATCTTCCTGTTTTGTTAAACTTTTTACCCTCAATAGTAACAACTTCTGATGCAGGTGCAGGTATAGGATATACTGGAATTAGAATCAGAGGAGTAAGTGCTCAATCTACCAATATAACCATTAATGGTATTCCTTTTAACGATACAGAATCTTTAGGGACTTATTGGGTTAATTTACCAGATTTTGCTTCATCTATTGAAAGTTTACAAGTCCAAAGGGGAGTAGGAACATCAACAAACGGTTCAGGTGCTTTTGGAGCTAGTATTAATATATTAACTGATGCTAATTCTGTAAAACCTTACGCTGAAATTTCAAATACTATTGGTAGTTTCAACACATTTAAACACACAATAAAATTTAGCACTGGTGAAATTAATAATGCTTTTGAATTTTCAGGAAGATTTTCTAAAATTGACTCTGATGGATACATTGATAGATCTTTCTCAGATTTAAAATCTTATTTTTTGCAAGGCTCCTATAAAATGGGAGGAACTTCAGTAAAAGTTTTAACTTTTGGAGGTCATGAAAAAACTTACCAGTCATGGAATGGTGTCACAAAAGAACAAATTAAAGAAAACAGACGACAAAATCCTTACACATATGAAAATGAAATCGATAATTATAAGCAAGATCATTATCAACTCCATTGGAATGAGCAATTAAATCAAAGTTGGTCAACAAATCTTGGTTTGAATTATACATATGGACGTGGTTATTTTGAACAGTTCAGAAAAGACGATTCGATTGAAACATATGGTGAAATAGTATCTTCAGATATTGATCAAAATGGGACAGAATTAGGAACAACTGATTTAATAAGACGACGCTGGTTAGATAATGATTTTTATGTCTTAAACGCCTCGCTGTTGTATCAAAATAGTGGATTCAATATGACTTTTAGTGGCACTTATAGTAATTATAGTGGAGATCACTTTGGTGAGGTGATTTGGGCTCGACAATTTAATCAAAATGCTAAAATTCGAGACAGGTATTACCAAGGAAATGGTAAAAAAACAGATTTGAGTTTTTTTATGAAAACTTCCTATTCTTTAAACAAAAAGATAGAACTTTATGGAGATATTCAACTTAGAAATATAAGATATAAAACTAGAGGCTTAACCTCAGATTTGGTTAATATGAAATTAAATGAATCCAACAGCTTTTTTAACCCAAAGTTTGGGTTTTCTTATACATTAAATCCAAGTTCGATGCTTTATTTTTCCTACGCAAGAGCTAATCGTGAGCCAAGCAGAGGAGATTATGAAAGTAATACAAATATAAAGCCAGAACAATTAAATGATTTTGAACTAGGTTGGCGATATAGAAAGAATGGAATTAGATTGAATCTCAATTCTTACTACATGTTATATAATGAACAATTAGTACTAACGGGAGCTCTTGATGATGTAGGTAGTCCAATAAGAACTAATAGTGGTTCTAGTTACAGGGTTGGAATTGAAGCGGATGCTAAAATTCAAGTTTCTGAAATTTTTAGTATCGAATCTAATTTTACAATTAGTTCTAATAAAAATAAACAGATTTTATCTCCTTATAATGGAATTATTTTTGATTTTGGAAAAACTAACATTTCTTTTTCTCCAAATTTTATTACCTCAAATGTATTGGTGTATAGTCCCCTAGAAAATTTCAAACTAAGCTTGTTGTCAAAATATGTTGGTATGCAATATATGGGAAATACGGATGCTGAAAAATCAAAATTAGACAGTTATTTTTTAAATGATTTTAATATCTCTTATGAAATTAATTCTAATTCAATATTCAAATCTATAATAGTCACCGGACTTGTAAATAATATTTTAAATACTGAATATATTTCTAATGGATATTATTATACATACGACGACACTTGGTCATCACCTGGTTCCATCCAAACTTTAGATGGTGCTGGTTATTATCCTCAAGCAACACGAAATTTTTTATTGGGTGTGACTTTGAAGTTTTAACTAAGCTAATTGCGAGTTCAATATTTTTTTTCTGTAATCAGAGGGGCTGATCAAATTAATCTTTTTAAAAGATCTATTGAAATGTGAGTAATTGTTAAAACCACATTCGTAACAAATATTCTTAATGTCTTTGTCTGATTGTATCAACAATTTTAGGGCATTATTAATTCTGTACTCAATCAAAAATTGTATAAAAGTTTTGTTTGTTTGACTTTTAAAGTATCGACAAAATGAGGGGACTGTCATATGAACCTCTTTAGCAACGTTTTCTAACGAAACTTCTTTCTTATAATTATCTTTTATGAAATTAAAAGCTTTTCTGATTCTTTCATTTTCATTAATTCCATTAATATTATAATTACTAATATTTAAAATCTCATAATTTTTAGATCTGGACAAATCATTTAGAATCGTAATTAATGTTATTACTTTTTGAAAACTTGTTTCGTACTGTAAGCCTAACATTGCTAATCCAATTTTTTTTTTAATATCTCCCTCAAAAGCTATCCCTTTTTTTGATGTTTTTAATAAATTGAAAATGTTTTTGAATTCGAATACTTCTTTTAAAGAATCTCCTAAAAAATTTTCTTTAAATTGAATGACTACTTCTTTTCTTTCGTCATCAAAATAGTCAGTAAAACCAGTGTGAGGAAGATTTGAACCAACTAGAATTAAAAGACCGTCATTATAATTAGATAAGTTTAGTCCAACTTGTCTTTTTCCGGATCCATTATTCACGTAAACGAGTTCTATTTCAGGATGGTAATGCCATTTTTGATGTTTTTCTGCCGGATTGTGGTTGCTGTTATCGTATATATTGTAACTAAAAGACTTATTTTCAAAAGAAATGGGTTCTAATTCTAATTTCATTGAATTATTAATTAAAAATTATCAAACAAATATATTATTTTAATTTTGAATTTATTATAATTAATATTTATGTTAAAATAGTATATCTATTAGGTAATATTAATAAATTATTTAATTAATTATTGATTTACTTTTGAATAAAATTAATAATTATGAAAAAAATTATATTCTTTCTTTTAATAACAAATTTCTCCTTCGCTTCTTTTGATTTAAATTATAATTTATCTGTTGAAGAGTTGATGTTAAAAAGTATTAAATCAAATAATTTTGATGATGTTCAAAAATTACTTTCTTCAAGAAAAATATCAGCTAGAAAAGTTATTAATGGAAAGCCACTGTTGGTTCATGCAGTAATAAATGATAATCCAAATATTGTTAATTTATTGGTTAGATATGGAGCACAGCCATTTATCGATGTTTGTTCAGATGGTCTAAATGCATTTGAATGGTCTGTTAAATCAAACAGTTATTACGCTCGGGCAGAACTTATAGTAATTAAGATATTACATAACTAGATTAACTTTTTTTCATAAATTTGCGCTGTGAAAAAAATTTTAAGTTTTTTTTTAACAGGCGTTCTAATTTTTCCTACTTTTTTTGGACTGTATCATTATATCCATGAAGACCACCAAATTTGTCACGAACAAAACTTACATTTTCATGAATTAGAAATAGAATGTTCTACATGTGACTTTATTAGAATAAGTCTTGATTATAATGATTATCAAATTGATTTCTCTTACGACCAATTTATTGATGTAAATAAAAATATAATTCCTTTTAAGGAAACATACTTTAATCGATTATTTAATGTTTGTGATAATAGGGGCCCCCCTTCAACTGTATAATTTTTACAATTAAACAAATCAAACATTAATTAAATAATTATCATGAAAAATATTTTAAATTATGCCCTAGTGGCATTAGTGCTTTTAAGCACAAACAGTGTTATGTCTCAAAATTTACAAGAGAATGACACAATAGTATCTGTAAATCTTGACGAAGTAGTGGTGTCCACTCCTTTTAAAGAGTCATTAAAAAATAATGTAATAAAAGTTAATAAATTAAACTTTAAAGACTTAAATATTACTAAATCAATAAACTTTTCTAATTCAATCCAAGAAATTCCTGGAATTGCTATAATTTCTACAGGTCCTGGTATTTCAAAGCCTGTCATTCGTGGACTAAGCTCTAACAGAGTTATTGTATTTAATCAATACATGAGACAAGAAAATCAACAATGGGGTGCTGAACATGGAATGGATATTAATGGTTTTGGAATAGAATCTGTTGAGCTAATTAAAGGCCCAATGTCTGTCTTGTATGGTTCTGATGCCATTGGAGGTGTCATTTTTGTGAATCCTGACTCCTATACAAGCGAAGATTTTGAAGTTGAAATTGGAAGTTTTTTTAATTCAAATTATAGTGGGCTTACTAATAATTTAGGAATTAAAGGAAGTTTAAATAACCTTAGCTACCTTATTCAGGGAAGTATGGTTGATAATAAAGATTTTGAAACGCCACACGGTAAAGTAGAAAATACTTATTATGATAATAAAGATTTTAAATTTGGATTAGGTTATGAGTCTAAAAAATTTATTTCTGATTTAAGATTTAATTACACAAAAACAAAACTTGGAATTACTCATGGGGAGGAAGATCACGATGAACATGGTGATGAGGATCACGATGATGAGGATCACGATGATGAGGATCACGAAGGTGAAGACCATGAAGAGGAAGAGAGTTATCAAGATTTGACAAACTCTATAGTGACTTGGAAAAATACTTTTATTTACGATAATAAGTCTGAGTTTGAAATAATTTTGGGTCGTAGTTTCAATAACAGAAAAGAATTTGGTCATCATGACGAACATGAGGAAGGTGAGGATCATGATGATGAAGACGAAGACCATGATGAGGATGAAGACCATGATGAGCATGAAGGAGAGGCACACATTGATTTTGATTTAAACACCACAACAGTTGATTTGAAATATTTATTTCCAAAAACTGAAAAATCAGAGTTTGTTATTGGTTCAAGCATTATGTCTCAAGAAAATAAAAATAATGGAGAAGAGTTTTTAATTCCTGATGTCGAGAAAAATGACATTGGTTTTTATGGAATTTCACATCTACATACTCAAGGTGGTGATTTCATGTTAGGACTTAGAGCTGATTTTAGAAAAATCAAAAAATTAAGTTTTAATAAAAATTACAGCAGCCTTAACGCTTCATTTGGTTATAAAGTTATGTTAGAGGAAAAAGGAATAATGAGGTTAAATCTGTCTTCTGGATACCGAGCTCCTAATCTTTCTGAACTGTTTTCTGAGGGCGTTCATCACGGAACAGCTCAGTATGAAATAGGAAATAAAGACTTAATGGAAGAAAAAAGTTTTCAAGCTGATTTCGCTCTAGAAACATATACTTCAAACTCAACATTTGGGGTGGATGTTTTTATTAATAAATTAAGTAATTTCATTTATTTAAATCCAACAGGAAATAAGATAGAAGGTATGCCAGTTTATAATTATGT
>Ga0228645_1000029_pt1 | contig 20337 bp, 29 predicted proteins | sample 57DmetaG_FD_190072 | JGI IMG/M metagenome (GOLD analysis project Ga0228645, IMG submission 190072) | Seawater microbial communities from Monterey Bay, California, United States - 57D | ecosystem: Environmental > Aquatic > Marine > Coastal | place: USA: California | collected 2016-11-06 | reverse complement strand
TTGTCCGCTGTATCTTATCTCACCACTGTCAACTCGAACTTCTGGTAGCACCACACCATACACACTGTATTGCAAAGTGTCCGGGATCACATGATCATCGTCTCGATTTTCGGTTTTAGAGTATGATATGTCACGCATGGCCTCAGGAAGGGTCAATGTGAATAAAAATTTATCCTTGCGACTTTTGTTGAGAATTGATTGTTTTATTTTGTCGTTCATAAAAATGTCCATCCTTGCTCTTGCAAGTCTACCACCTCTTCTGGTGTGTGATTCTCATTTTGATCCAATGTCTCACTATCAATATATATAGGCAAGGCAGATCCGGTGGTGGCATTCTTGTCACTGTATGTTGATAACGTGTTGCTGAATTGTCGATAACCATAATCCAGTCGTGACAATATTGCTGGTTTGTTGGCTTTGTCCACCTCCACAATCTCAAAATACTGCTCTGTGATTGTGTTCTCTAGCATCATCAACGCCCAAATTAAACTCATCACCCGGTCATCATGCACGTTTGTTCCTTTGATCGCTTTCCAAGTGCCATTCGGGTAACGCACAAACGTTTTGAGCTCATCCAGCGTTGGGCTGTCTCGCAACACAACAGCTCTCACCTCACTTAACCAATATTTCATGTTTACCACACCCTTGTATTTGGTGTTTGTATGTGCAATCACTCCCGGGCGTTCTATCGGTTGATTCTTTCCGGGTGTGTAGTTTACTACATTCTCGTAACCATACACATTAACCAGCGTGTCAACCACCTGTGCTCCACAATTGTTTCTCTCGATAAGCGCCGGTGGACTGCCCCATTGTTGTAGTATCTCTAACAATTTTGGCGTTAGATTGTACGGGCTTATTGTGTTGCTATGAAATACTGCCACTTGTTCAATTTCCGTTAAATCTGTTATGTCTAGAACCTGAACACATGTTGCCGCTTCTCCTACTCCTTCAGACACATCCACACCGACACAATATGTTCTAGACTCGTCTGGTAGTTTCCATACGCTGTAATCACCATCATCAAACACATGCACTGGATCAGACAAAGTCAACATGCATTTTTTGACCAGTTGTTCATCAATAACACTCTCACCAGTCTCTATGAACTGACATCCAAACTCTTGATCAAATATCTCGGTGCTGCCTAGTGATTGTATAGTGTCCTGTTTCCATTTTTCATCACGACCTGGCATTTCCCACCAGTCTATTCTGCTAGCGAACCAGTTGTTCTTACCTTTGATGGCATTAGAATACAGATCATGAAAGAGATTACCGGTTCCATTTGGTGTACTGGCTATAAAAATTTTACTCTTCTTACTGCTACTGATTATCGGATAAACAGATTTCCAAAAGCTCTCAACCAGATGATTATCGATAAACGCGAGCTCATCCAGCACCAAACAATTACAACTATCACCACGACCAGCGTCACTACTGGTAGTGGATATTCCTATACTACTACCATTGCTCAACACCATAGAGGTCTTACCATACTCTATGACACCTGGTTTGATCCAGTTAGGCAATTGTTCATACGCTAACCGAATCCTTTTGAATATGTTTATAGCAGTTTGCTCCTTGTTGGCCACAACAAGTATACGTTGATCCTCACTGAAGCACGCGACCCATAATGTGTAAATTGTCATCATCGTGGTTTTACCCACTTGTCTACTGGCTAACACGATGTTGAACCGATTGTCTCTCAAAGCACGCAATACACGCTTTTGACATTTATGTAATCGTATCTTCTCTCTACCTCTATCCAAGTTGATGATTGTGAAAAAGTTCTCAGCAAAATATAACAAGTTCTGACCAGCTTTCTTCAGATCCCGGATCATCTTCGGAGTCCAGTTGAACTCCGCTTTGTCTGTTGGCAGGTTCTTGTTACCCAAATACATATGTTTGGGATCTATATCAACAGATTCCTCTGGTTTTTTTTGATTAGTTGCCATTATTGTATAAGTATTTATGTGAACAATTCTAAAGATATACACGATATAAGCAAAGCATACGATGTGTTGCTTGAAAATGAAGATAATAAAGTTTGGAAGTCTGGCGATTGTCCTGAAGCTTTAGGGGATTCGCCAATGGCGCATAAAACAGTACCGGAGGAGCCTTGCTCTACTCCTGATAGTGAGTGTGTGACTGGTGGAAAAGCCCTGACACCGGAAGGTTCAGCTGATGATAATGAACTGTATCTTAAGAAGATAAGTGAACGATTGAAAGAAAACTGGGAAAAACCCGGGAAAAGTGGCAAGAGTGAAATAAATAATTCCGTACATATGAGCGACGAACCTAAAAATATCTTTGACAAATTATACTCAACCATTATGGAAGGTGAAGATCCTTTCGCTGATCTAGACGGCATGGATAACGATCTCGGAGGAGATGATATCGGTGGTGATGAAGAATTAGATCTAGGTGGTGATGAGATTACACTTAATCTACCACGTGATTTAGCTGAACAGCTTTGCGATGCCCTCAAGGCACAACTAGGAGAAGAAGATTCTGAAGAATCAGATGATTTTGGTGGTGAAGAAGGCGATGAAATGGATGATGAGATGTTAGGTGACGCTGTTGTCAGCCAACCAGAACCTAAAGCATTAGGTGGTCATGGTGACCGTCAGCATAAAGATGCTGGTAACACTGGTAGTGGTAGCAATAAAGTTGCTGGAGCCGCTGCACCAGACGCTGGACATGCTGATCATGGAAAAATTGATGAAGACCCAACACCGAAACCATTAGGTGGTCATGGTGACCGTCAGCATAAAGATGCTGGTAACACCGGTAGTGGGAGCAACAAGGTCAACAATCCAAAGACCAAAGCACCAGGCAATTAATTTAAAAAATTTCCCCCATCTTAAAGACCGCTCGGGCAACTGAGCGGTTTTTTTATAAATAATAACGATGGCGTTATTCGAAGAAAGGTTTAATCAACTCTTGCATGAGTTTCAAGAGTTACAGAGTGGCAAGGCAGACAAAGCTAAACAACCATGGCATCGTGCTCCAACGCCGGGGATGAATGACACTCACCCCAACATTATAGCAAAACGATACAAACAACGAGAACAAGGCACTGACAAAGACGGTAACCGCAAAAGGCCCAGATACTCTGGAGAGCTCAATTCCAAGATAGAGGCTATACGTAATGGTACAAGCAACATGCAAGTTTTGAGCAAACCGGATCTGAAATACATCTTTGATAACTACAATCTGAACGACATACCCAAAGATAAACCGAAATCACTTTTCGATGGAGTGATTGCAATGTGGGACGAGATGAAGGATTGCTTTGTGCTAAAGAGACAATGAGTGAAATTGATGACATTTTCAAGTTCAACTCCGGGTTGAGATTTTTAGACAAGCAGGTCAACTGTAACGAAAGAGACAATTACAAAGCCTGGTGGTTGGAGCAAATTTATCAATATGGTACTGTTGTTGATTATTATATCAATGGTACTAACCTGAATAACATGGACCCACTCTATGGAGAGAATCCATCGCAAACATTTTTAGATCCGAAAAAACTTGTCTTTGCACTAACGTTAAATGAGAATAGTGTTGTTCTACAGAAATTCGGACTGGTTGCGGATGATGAACTGACTGGATTTATACCAATAGAAAGCTACACACTAGCCATGAGTTCAACAGACAATCCCAATCCTGAACCTAAAGCTGGTGATGTCATTGAGTTGACTGAATTTGGTAGTTCTAGACCTGGTGGACGGACTGGTAAGAAATTTGAGATTACTGATCGCTTGGATCAAGATGTCGAACAGATGAATCCGTTGTTAGGCCATTATGTGTGGCTGATCAAAGGCAAGCGCTTCGATTACAGCTACGAGCAAGGTATTGATAAAGAAGGTGAACTACAGCAACTCACTGATGATACTTATCATGGTGGGCTGAGTGGTGAAGATGAGCTTGAAGACGATAACTTATATTTCAATGATGTTGATCGAGAGGGACGTAACATTTTTGATTACAGCGTCTATGGTGACTATGATGATATATATGGTGGTTACACAGATACCTAATCTGTACGCTCTCTGGGTTTTGCAATTTGTGTGAGTTGATCTCCACGTACATTTGAAATGAATCGCTCAGCCATTGTTATGCTTGGAAATGGTACCTCGACCACATCCCCACCGGTTCCGACAAATTTGTAAATCACACTCTGTTCATCTTTTTTATATATTCTAGTCAAAGTGTATTTCACACCTTGTTGGAAATGTTCACACTCTTTTGGCTGATTACCACGTTTGAGTGTTTTGATTTGCTCACTTGACATACCCGGGCGGATCACACCACGCTTGGTTTGCGCGATTGTTATTTCTGTACCGGCGATGTAATGCATAACTCCTCTGCTGCTAGGTCGTTCTTGACCTCGAACAACATGCTTTCGGTACGTTCATCTATATATTTTTGTATAGCTATAGGCTTCACCCAGTTGAGCTCTTTTTCAGTTAGCTTCAACTGCTTGGATTTTGTGTCTATGATGTCAACAGCCTCGATCAGCGACATCCATCTACATATCTCATATTCAGTCATCACATATTCTTTGCCTTGTGGACTTTTGAGCGTTCTTTTAGTTTCCTTATGTTTTTGTATATCAATCATGAAAGTAGTTTTTTGTAATTTTCAGCATGTAACCTATTAGTGTTGAGATCAGCACCTTGTCCAATTGTTTGTCATTAAATTGTGACATCCCTTGTGTTATGTTTTTGATACCCTCGCTTAACATTTTCAGGTTTCTTTTATCTGTCTTGGATAGTTTGTTCTCATGTTCTGTTGTGATATAATTATATACTATATCGTATATATTGCACAACATATCAACATTGGTAAAATCCTCACCCACACTGCATGTGTATCCTCGCCTGTATGCTTCTCTTGTTTGATATTCTGTATCGTTGAAAAATTGATCCACACAAGTCTTCAAGTTACTGTAGGTCACTTTTAACGGTTTAGTAGCTGATTGAGGGGCGGTGTTTTCCCGATCCTGCATCAAATCATCAAGCGATTGGTTATTTGTCGAGTTTTCTTGCTGCATCAGCTTTCTCTTTAATGTATGATGACACGGACAATGTGTCTCGGGTTGACACATCAGTTTTAGGCGCCACTGTTATGTCGATATATACAGAATTGCTTTTGTCACATTGTGTGCAGTCAAATAGATTGTCTTCATTCACCTTAATAGGTATAAAATTCAATGAATTGCAATGTGCGCATTTGACTTCTAAACCTTGTTCATTGTACTGCTCGATTCGGATGGTTTGCTCTCGCTCCATTCTCAATTTCAATATCATCTGCAACAAACTGTTCCAAAGATAAAATCCTATCAATTGTGTCAACATCGCAACAACAAACACTTTCATATAGTCATAATCGAACACATACATACATGCAGACGATGCCACAATTGCAACAACTGTTGTTATTGCCAAAGAAATCAATATGTCTCTAATCATGCGTGGAATTCGCCAGTGCTGGTACCCACACCGATATCATCGATATCAATCGCGATGGATTTAATTGCTTGTTCTATGGCTGATAATTTTTTGATAATTTTCATTACTGCTTTTGATGCTTGTTTATTATCTTTAATTATACTGAACTTACCAGATTCTGCAACTTTAGATTTGATGTTACTTGCGTCAACGTACAATTGACCTAGTAAATCGCTCAGACCATCCTGCAATGGGTATGGAAGTCGGTTTGGTGCCTTGCCCATCTCCTCTTCCCATTCCTTTGCCTGCTTCACAAGATCCAGTAATGTTACTTTACCGGGCTTGAGTGACATGGCTGACTGCCCAGGTCCCTTGCCGGTACCCATGAAATTGTTAGACCCCATTTGCAAATCTTCAAATAATGCTGTTTTTTTACTATTTTCTTGTTCCATGCTCTTAAATACTTATACGTTCTAGATAAATAATTAAAGCATGAAACCATTATATCGCGAAAAATTTTTAAATGTACTATCAGAAGATCTAGATCCGGTTGTGAATTTACCGGAAGAAGATGAAGAGCAAGCGGTTGCTGACACACTGGACGACACTGAAACGTCAAACCAAATACAAATACCAGACAATCCAGAGATTGCATTGAGAAAACAACAAAGTGAGAGAACAATACAAACACTTTCGACATGGATTGGTGAAGTTGAGAATTTCATTGATTATTTAAACGGTACAGAAGAAGGGTCCATCAACTATACATTGAACTCATCTGATTGCGATAGCTTGTTGACAGACGTTCAGCGTAGTGAAAGTAAAAAGATATCTAGACTGGCTCAAGATCTATCTAGTCTAGGAGAAGCACTAAAGCAATATTTGTTGTTGGCGAGACGTAAAGAGTCTGGTGCGGATTCTATCTAATCTGTTTAAGCTTGACAATACCCTGCAGACCACAATATGTGTTCTTCTGTATAAATTCTGAGCCAAGCTGATCTATTTTAAATTTGACACACACGTCATTTATATCCTTGAATTGTTTGCCTAAATCTCTGGGCCATAGGAAGACACAAGCTCCTTGATTTAATAGTATCTCGCTTTTCATTCTGCTAGCAGAATCTTGCCATTGGCTATCCAACACCCAAGTTGGTTGCATCAAGAACAATCTCTCGATTTGTTTCTGTTGAGTAGCAGAAAACAATTGCTGACTACGTTCCTGTATGCCTGCAACAGCAACAGAATTTTTTATGAAAAATGAATCTATAGGACCTTCAGTGATGTACAATTGATCAGCATTAGGTTCAATGTTGTTGTAGTTAAATAAAGTCTTCTCGCTATTTTGCTTGGAAAGGTATTTCGGTTTATCATCTGTGTTCAGTAGTTTTCTTGTCTGGTAAAAACTACATTTACCGTCTTTATCGTAAAATGGTATCACTAATCGGTTTTTGTGCACATAATCCGTCAATGTGACATATAATGATTTAGGTTTGTTTGCAGCTGTATTCAATCGTCTTGAAACTATAGTTGAGCAAGCTTGTCTCACTACAGGGTCACTCGCGTAATATGATAGTTGTGACTTGTCAAACAAGTTTATACTGTCTTTGGGCAAGTCGTCTGTGTTTACTCTTACAGGTTGCTCGTTGATATGCACACCATATTCATAATCTCCAGTTTCTATTTGTTTGGCCAGCTCCGAAAAGTTTATTTTTTCGATCTCCATCACCCATTTTACCGGTGCACCATACCATCCGCAATTATGACAACATATCACACTGTTTTTAGGTATGTAATAACACCTTCTCTTGCGATTCCAACTGTTACCTTCTCTACACACAGGGCAACCGCCCATATAAGTGTTTGTGGATCTTACAAATTTTGGATAACCAGCGTGCTGATAAAACTTTTGAATGATGTACTCTTCAGGTATTACCATTCATCTATTATACAGTATATTTTACTGTAACTCTACTTTTTTGGTTCGACCTTGACAACACCCTTTTGTACAAACATACCAGAATCAGGACAATACCAATACGCTTCAGTGTATATCTTGTTATTTGATTCACGTGTGCGTATCTGTGGTCGTATCGGACTGCCGGTTACTGGCGAAGGGATTATTTTTGGTTGAACATATGGTATATCATTCATACCATTATTTATTGAGTTGTAGCTTATTTACAATGCTTTCCAGTGTAGCTGGTGTGTCCTGTCCAAATGCATTTTTCCACACACCGATACTTTTAAGTGGAGTGGTGATTTTTCTGTCCTGGCATAACTGTACAAATTTATCGAAATCCGGTTTTTGGTCACTCAACTTGTCGTATTGCTCTTGATACAGCTCTACATCTCCTGGATGATGTTCCAATCCTTTGTTCAGGTCTATCATCTCTAGATTGTGTTTGTATGGTTTCAATCTGTCCTCACCTAATTTTTGTAGTAGTGATTGATCATCAGGACATTCATTCAATAGTTTTATTGCAGTTTTAGGTCCACATCGATCTATACCTGGTAAATTGTCAGATTTATCACCCACCATCGATTTGTATCGGAGAAATTGATCCATACTCACCCCAACAACATCTTCAAAATTTTCATGATCGATTATAACATCCTTTATTGGACTATACACTGTTGTTGTTTCATCCACAAGTTGCAACATGTCTTGGTCTACACTCACAATAACAGTTTGCTCGGATTGATTCTTAGCCAACCAGCTTATCACATCATCTGCCTCGAGTATACCTGGGTACATGTTTTTAACTCCTAGTGCATTCAACAAATCAGTTGTCGCATCTTCATGGCTGAACACTTTAGTGTTCTTCTCAACATCTCTATTACCCTTGTAGTCAGATTGCTTTGCTAATCTTCGATAGTTTTTCACACCACGTATCAAACGCTTATCCCACACTGAGTATACATTGTTGCATGTGAACATGTCAACATACTTTTTAACACTCGTCAGAAATATATATGACGGGTTGAGGTTTGATCTCGCGTTCTCAGTTATCCATACCGCTCGATGTAAAAGATTGCTTGAGTCGATTAATATTGTTTTTACTTTTTGCTTCATTATATTGGGCACAACAGATTTCATATACATTATGTGGTAGTTTTTCGACAACGGCAACTATTTTACTCTTCAAACCAGTTTCAAATGTTTCACGTTCTATAGATATTGTGTCTATCTCCGGTAGAACTAAAAAATTGTAATGCTTTTCGTCAGTTGATATATACACATAGAAATGGCCCTTGTGTGTGCCATGATTCACAGCGAAAATTTTACGATGGTATTTATCCTTGTTGAGTAAACCTTTGAATTTGTTGATCATTTCTCGTTGTAGCCATTTTTGCTATGCATCTCTTGAGACTGGTTTTGGTTTCCGGTAATTTTAAATTGATATTTGTTATTTTAAAGTCGCTCAACACGCAGTTTGATCTTTTTGCTACAGTGGACTTATACAATGTGTCTAAATTAATATTCTTCCAGTTGTTGTTCACCAAACCGTATTGTTTCATCAGCTCGATAATTTCTGAGGTTAGTACTGGTTGAGGATTAACAACATTGTAGATTCCATATTTATGTTGCATGGTTCCATCCAATAAATCAGACAGAAAATACAAAATATACCCACACAAATCCTCTACATTTGTCAATGAATTCTTCTCATCTATTATGTTGTCATACTTTAGTAGTTTGGTTATTATGTTTCGCTCCGACCATGTGCTACAAAAAGGCATTCTGATCCTGAATGTATACACTGGTAAGTTACGCATCATCAATTCACAGGCATGTTTGGTTTTGCTGTACCAACTACTGTCCGGGGAAGATAATCCAAAGTTAGGTTCATCCTCTTCAGTGTAATCTTTCTCGTAACCATCGTATATACATCCACTAGAAATATGTATCATAGGTGTCACAGTATCCTTGCAGACCTTCTGTATATTCACCGGTACGGTTACATTATAATACCAGGTATTATGTTTATCAGCTTCACATGCGTCAACGTTGGGTCTCCCGGTGTATCCACATGTGTTGATCACAAGCTTGATATCTGTTTTGGTTATATAGTTGTACAAGCACTGTCTGTTGGTGTAATCAAGCTCTTGCTTGTTCACATGTACAATTTCATAACAACTGTTCAGACAATTCGATAACGCGGTTCCAATGTAACCTTTACCTAATATCAATATTTTCATTATATAATTGGAGGCCCGGCAGGTGGTGTAGGATCTTGATATTTCATCATAAAACGCTGTATAGATGCACCTAGAGAATCACTATCTTTTTGAGTCTTGGCATTCACAAGCGTGACAGGGTCTCCATCTATTGTGTATCCCAGCAGTAGAAAGCAACCCAGGTGTTCTTCTATATACGAATTGATGTTTGTCATCTGTTTGTGGCTAGCTTTTTTCTTTTTTGCAGCTTCAACTAAATTCAACCGGAATGCCGCCTCGATTTTTTTCTCTATCTCCTCGTCTAGTTCTTCTTCCTTGGATTTTTTTCTACTTGATTTACGAGAAGATTTACGTTTGGGTTGCTTGTCATCATTCTGTGTCATATACATGTATACTTACGTTTTCTTGACATACAATTCAGTCTCTGGAAGTATACCTTTACGTGTGAACATGTTTATTAAAACTTCCATACTACTTGTTTTGATAGTCAAGTTTTTTTGAAATCTTAAACCTCCATCATACAGCTCAAATTCAGGCGTATCATTCAACTCCTGTCGGTTCACAAGGCATGTGATGAATAAGGACTCCACTCCCGGGTTTAACATGACTGTCCATTTGCGTGGATCCTCAGTTGAGTATGCTTTCATCAAATCCCATATGACATATCCATTATCTTTCAATCTCTTCTTGAAATATGATAGAGTGTGTATTTTGTTTTTCATTATAATATATTATCCCACATAACCTGAAGATACAATGGATATGTTGGTATCATTACATATCAATTGAAATAAAAACACATTTAATTTGGTGTTTATGTGTACTTTCAGTTCTGTGAAGCGTATGGAGCTAATAATACGTATTGTTTCAAAACCGATAGGTAATTCTCTTTCCAGGTCATCACCCTTGACATTAGTTGAAATCAACTGCGTGAAACTGTCCACGTTGTGTCTCTGTCTGTCGGTTAGAGTTGCAAACACTTGACCATTTTCTGTATAGAAATATATCTTATCAGTATCGGTTGTGAAAGTACTGCCTTTGACCAGTTGATTAACAGTTTGTTGATCAACACTGAATACCGTGTTGAACTCAATTTGCTTTATTTTCGATATGTCAACAGATGGTGGATCTATGATACCATCCTCCAGTAAATGATATTTGAAACCGACAGAAGCTGATCGATGCTCAATATTATTATTATTGAACGATAACTCAACTTGATCTTCCTGTATACACGCTAGGACCTTGATCAATTTGTTTATGTCTGGTATGTTCAGAAATAATGTTTCCGGTACATCGTTTGACTGGCTGTATACACAATGTACTATCAATGTACCATCTGCACTCGAACTAGTTGAAACAAACTCCTTTTCTCTTACCTTGATTACTGTATTCTCTGTCAGTTTTCCAATGGGTGACAGAAAGCTGTTTATAAAATCAGCCTTGTTGTTTAACTTTAGTGTTGTCATTTAGTTTAAGTGTAATACTTTTTGTCTGTTTGGACAACTCTGTAGATAGTAGCTCGATGATTTGTACTGGATCTGAAAAAGTACCTTTTATTTTTGGTGTATTTATTGTGTAATTGATACCGCGTTTGAACTTCAAGGGTAGTTTGTATGTCTCTACAATTTTTTCCAACCTCTCCAGTCGCTTGTATACACTTTCATCAACAGGATTAACACTCACTGGTTGTTGTACAGGTACCGAGTGTGGTGGTACCTGTACTGGTGTTTGTGGTGTTACCATCTGCGGTTGAGGTGCAGGGGCTTGAACGGGTGAAGTACCCATTATTTGTTGATACGCTTGCTTTGGATCAATTTTCTTAGCCTTCAGGCTAGTGCTACCTCCAACATTTTGCTTGTCTATCTCACTTAACGATCCAGCTAAATGTCCTAGCAAACTCGCAACACCAACTTTAGCGTTTTCAGATATAGGACTACCGGATTCATGATTTCTACCATCATAAGGGTTAGGTCCTTTATCAGCTTGTGGTTCTGTATCATTCGGTTCAGACATCATCCAGACCGGCTAACAGTTCTTGCACTTTGTCATCCTCTAACTCTTCATCAGTTTCAGTAGACGCTGTAGTTTCTGTTTTTGTATCGAAGTTCATAGGCACATCTTCATCCAGTTCCGGGTCTTTCTGCACCACGGTCTCAGATAATGTATCCTGTGAACCAGGTTCAATACAATGCAAGTGTTCATCAAGCATGGCTTTGAGTTCATCATAGGTTTTCACTCGGAAAACATCATCAAGCTTGTAACACGCATCATATATCTCTTTAATTCTGTTGTCATCCAATCCAGGAATTGCTGTTGGTACTAGAAATTTACTTGAAACGTATGTAGGGTAATCTCCTTGCTTCTCACATCTAACCCTGAATGTACAACCTTTGTCAGACAAATCGAAAATCCTCTCACCAAATTGATCTGCATCCTCCCCGGAGATACCTTCCATAATGATCTTGTGCAACTGCTTTCCAAATCTCAAGATTTTGACCGTATCGTTATTTTCTGGCTCATCTGGATCATTCACAACATATGCGTTAACCAACCAGTTCTCTCGACGATACACCGCTTCTGATTTCTTTTTATCTTCTGCAGAGCCACCTCTATACACTTTCATTCTATATTCTGCAATCGGATCCCTATCGCCAAATGTCGTTGGACTCACTGCATTCACGTATTGTCCGGTGGAAAAGCTTGTCCAACCATGGCTATAATAATGAAAAAATGTCTTGCTTGGATCCTCAATATTTGGTAGTAATCGTACTTCATATGAATTACCAGGCTTGGTTCTTAATATATCTGCAGCTTTGTTCGAACTGCCTTCGTTAGTTAGTGCATCTTTGATGCTTGCGAACATGGATTTTGTAAACGTACTCATTTGTTAATTTTGTTTCTTTGTTTTATTATAATGTATTGTTTTGTTTTAGTCAACTTGTTTTTTATATAGTGATTTTTTGAATTGCTCTTTGGTTAGTTTCGTAAATTTAGTCTTGTGTAATCTGTAGCAGTTAAACGCTTTCATCTGTGTATAAAACTTCAAGTCATATTGCACTTCAGTCTCTGGATACACACTATATGGTGATTTGAACCATTCATCAATATTAATATTATCGTATCTCATGAACATTTTTGCAAGTTTTTTTATCGACATATAGTCAATTTGTTCTTCTGCATTTTTCCATGTCTTTCTCAACTTGAAAGGTTTGCCTTGACTAGACCTCGTGACAGCTAACCATGCGTTGTATATTGTTTTTTCGAAATCTGTCATCTCAACTCCAACTGTTCATTTTCATTCAAAAAATTACGAATGTATTTTGATTTGTATAATGTTGGGTCATGATCGAGAAAGTATTTTAGCACCTCGTAATCCGTGTCAAGGTCACTCAACATTTTGAATGTGTCTCTCAGCGCCTTGTCTTTGAGTAACCACAAGAATATATTTGGTAAATTCATCTTTTTGTTTTTTATCACACACACAAACGAACAGAATGAAACAAACACTCTTATCGATTCTGATTCATACATTGTTGACACCGGGTCAACATTTGATATCGTGTCTTTTATGCTGCTGATCATTAACCTAACATTTTTGTTATTGACATCACCATATCTGTTATTTTACCACCAGCTGCGTATGGGTGACCTCCACCTTCAGCTATTTTTTTTGCAAGCGCACCGAGATCCACATCGATGTCTCGTTTTTTTGTCTTACGGAAGCTCACTCGTTTAGATTTCATGTTCAACACCATGCATATATCACAATCATATTTGTTTAGCACATGATGTGCAACTTCATTCAAGCATGTATCTGCTGTGACCCCACAAATGTATTTTTTCTCACCGTTTATCGGCACTTGACCTTCAAACACTTCTAGATTATCTAATACTCGCTTCACACGCTTGTTGTTCAAGTGTATCATGTTGAGATGCTCTTGTCGGAAGCCAGTGAAACCATTACCGAAGTCTCTAGCGAATTGTTGAGCCCGGTCACCAACATAGTTCCATACTATGACGTTCATGTTATATGAATCTCTCAGTTTCAATGTGTAACTATCATAATCATCAACTAACAAAATCAACATCTTTTGATTGTCATTCAGTTCAACATCCGGATACTTCTTTTTTAATAAACTGTACAACAATTTACAGCAGCTTGTATACTCTTGTAGGATTGTGGTGGCTTTTTTATAGTTGTCTTTGTTTTTTACATGTGTTTCGTGATGATCTATAATTGTAAAATTTTCATGATCCACTAGATCCATATTGCTCTGCGATACATCTAAATCGAAAATGTATATCTTATCGTAATCACGTGGATTGTTCTTTTTCAACCATCTTGTGAATGTGTTTCTGAAGTTAGATTGCGAGCATATTTCATGCTCAACATCTTTGAATCTCGTGTACCAATTGAACACGTGAAATGATCCCAATCCATCAAGATCACAATCTGTAAAAATAGCTATTTTTTTCATACAATTGTTAAAGAATATTTAACATGTATTTACTAAATATCAACTCCCTAGCATGTCTAACGAACTGAGTGTATCTGTCATGTCAATATTCTGCAATTGTTCAGATCCTTCTTTCAGCGTCAACGTGTCGTAGTTAATTTCCATTATCACACTACCATGATTTTCACCAAATCGATTTTTCATCACACCTAGCTTGAGCACACCCAAATCTATATCTTCTTCTTCTCGCCATATGCTGAAAATAGCATCGGCGGTAGCTGCCAACCCGTAACTCTCACCCACTGTATCCAATCCAGGATTTATCTCATTATATCCTTGTCTATTCAACTGTGTTGCTGTGATCACCGGGCAGCTGAAAACATAACTCAACGCACGTAACTCTTCTGTAGCATATTTTATACGCTCATAAGAGTTTGTACCTGTGTCACTTCTCAATAGATTCACATAATCTAAAACTATTGCATCTATCTCCACTCCACGATCAACTAACTTTTTAATGTAACCCTTCAAATGTTTGCATGTAATTGTACTAGGTGGAAACTCTTTAACAATAATTCTACTCTTCTTGTTTTTATTTTTATATTGTGATACACTATCCTCAATATCATCTGTTCGGTGATTCAAATCTCTTATGGGTATTTGTGTCAAGTTGGTTGTAATTCTTTTAGCGTACACAAGCTCACTCATCTCCAAACTAACTAGCAGTACACTCTTGCCTGTTTCTGCAATGTTCTTAGCAATGTTACCTAAAAATATACTTTTACCGATATTTGTCTCACCAGCAAACACATATATTGCTCGACCCTCCTCAAGAAAACCACCATCCAATTTCTTATCTAACCACTCCCAACCAGATGATATTGTACTGTCAATGGTCTTCAAATCGTTTATATGTTTGTCTATATCATCAAAATAATCCAACCCTAAATCTGTCGAAAGTGTTATACCACACGCCTTCTCAAATTTATTCAATATACTGCCTGTGTCTATATCTGCATTTGATGTTTGCTCCGCGACTTCAAGCAATGTGCTGTATACTGCCCGTTCTTTTAGAAATCTTTCAGTGTTCTCATACAATTCATCTTTGTTAAATTTTTTATCAAAATTCTCAAACAGTTTGATTACATTTCTATAATTTTTCTTGAGTGCCTCATCAATTAGATATCCTTTTATCTCTGTTAACGTCGGTGGAGTGCTGCGTTTGTTATAGAAGTCGATTACAATTCGTACTATTGCAGAAATGTCTTTATTGTTGAAGTATTTTTCGTCTAAATGATCAATTATGTTTGCTAGATAGGATTCATCTAACAACATGTTATAAGCCATTACTGACTCATAATAATCTGCATCCAATGTACTAGTTGTACTCACTTAAAAATTGGTTCTGTGATTGCTGATACAATTTATCATTAACGTCAAACAAACCCGGACTAGCGTGATTGACATATATTGGGTATGTGCCCATTTTCATTTTCTTTTTGTTTGCATCCAAGCAGGCGGCCATATCATAATGATGAAAAGTATAATTAGTGTTAAATTTCCACTTCACTTCTAGCGCTTTTCTGAGATTTACAGCCATAAACAACCCATCTAACACCAAACATCTCTCAGGCCAAGGACCAAAGCACGTTGTTGCTGTCTTGGAACTGTCATTGACTGGATGACTAACAGAACCAGAGGTGGTGCCTTTATGCGCCATCAAATGCCACAGGCATGGTTCTTTGATAGTAATGTTTTTAGCACCAGCCAATCCAGTTATGTCATACCCTAAACCCTGCATGGCTGTATACAATTTACCTTGTAATTTCAAATCATCAATATATACATCATCATGTACAAACAACACAATATCGTGATTCACGAGGTTGTCTGATGTGATGTATCTGTTGTATATCTCCGGTAAACCTTTGGTATTGTTTGCAGCAACAACCAGCTTGACGTCATCCTTCATCTGACTTAACGATTTGTATAACAATGTGTTTTTAGCCTCACCTTTTGTGCAGCTTACAATTAATATCTTCTTCATATTCATAGAAAAAATGGACTGTTGGTTTCAAATTCTCCACACTCTGCTAGACCTTCTCCTGTTACACAATACACAACACCTTCTTTCAATTCTGTATTTGCTACACCCGGGACTCGCGTGGAGCTAAAATTACCTCTTATTATGTCACCATACAACGTACTACCACTACGCACTAAATATGTATCACCGGTGAGTTTGCTCTGTATCCAACAACCGAATGTACCTTTCAGCATGTTACATACTGTTTCAATTGCTGTGAGCTCCATGGTCTTACCAGGCTCTTCTTCACCAAACTCATACATGAACGACAACAGTATGGGTATGATTGAACTATCCACTGGATTGTCATGCGGACCGATAAACTCTTCAATCAACTCTTGCGTGTTTTCCAACACACCATTGTGTGCAACATGATAATGCATGCTGTTGAATGGATGTGTAGTATACGGACTATACTTGCGTTGTTCGCTAGTTGGTGCTTGAGTGTGACCCATGAACATACTGTACTGATCTGTAAATGCATAATCACCTGTTATGTCTTCTAATCTCTTACGCTTTCTAATATACAACTCTTTCCTGTAACCAGGATTCACTGTAGTCTTGACATACAAACTACCATACGCAAAATTACCACGCACCTTGTTTACGTTGTAAAGCTTTTCATAATCACTAAAGTTCGAACTACCAAATATACCGCACATAAATTATTTTTGTCTCATAATTATAAGACATTTGTAGCAAAAGTTCAACTTTAATCACTCGATAATTTCAACACAACCATACTTTTCCCATGGGATGTCTCTCTTGTATGGTACCGGGTCGATATAACCGGCATCAATGAAACCTTGTATTCTAGAACTGCAGGCTGTACACTCACCACATGCTTGATCCTGACCTTCATAACATGTCCATGTTTTAGAGAAGTCCACTCCACATTCCACACCCAATTCTATTATGCTCTTTTTGCTCTTGGTTATCAGTGGCGCTACTATCTCAACAACATTGCGCCTGTTCAAAGCATTGACTTTGTTTATAGCTGTAAGAAACTCTTGAGAACCATCCCAAAAACCAGCTTGACTATCCACAAGAGCTGAACCATGATACACTTTTGTAGCATCAATCGATTCAGCATAAGCAGTACATATAGATAACATCATCATGTTTCGATTGGGAACATAATTGACTGTCTGTGGGTCTCCTAACACATCTCTAGCCTTGGCCACATCTATATCATCGTTAACCAAAGAGCTAGTAGTTACTATGTCTTTGAAGAAGGTGAGATCTATTTGCTTGTGTGTATCAGCCAGTAAATCACAACTTGTCAATGCACATGACATCTCTTTTCCGAAGTGCTTCTGACCATAGTTGTAACTCACTGCATGTACCTCATGTCCTTGTGACTTGACCCAATACAGTATCACGGTGGAATCAATACCACCACTAACCGGCACAACAACTCTACTCATGATCAATCAACACTGTAACTATATTGCTTTTTAAGCTTGTCTTCAAGTTTTGGTAATATATATTCTTCCCATAACTTCTCGTCATTCTTCCAGTTTTTATAATAACCTATTTTCTTGCCAGGTACTCCTTCTTTCTCTTCCGGTAAAGCAAATGTACTCCCGGTTTGGATTATCACACCATGATTTACAGCCATCTCTTTCAATCCGCTGTATTTGTCTAGACCTCTTTTGAAGTTCAAATATGCCTCACACTCTAAAAATGGTGGTACGAATCGATTCTTAACTGTTAGTGCTCTGAGCGTTGTACCACTAACTTTGTTAGCTTCTGGTAACAGCTCATCACTATCACCTCTGCTAGCGTCATGCTTTTCATCACGTTTAGCTAACTGCACCAACACGCTGGCTAGATACACCGGACCTTTTCCGCCACTTTGAGCCTTGACTAAAGTTGGGAACATGGCACTCGGGTCATCATACGTATGATTACTGAACATTATTGTAACACCGGCTTGCGCAGCCTTGAATGTCAGCAATCTCATCATGCTCTTCAACCCTTTGGCGCGTGTACCCATGTCCATTGCAGTTTTTCCCTTTTCAGCATCATCTATCTCCTTCTGACTCGCCAAATTACCAAGACTGTCTATACTTATAATGAACTTATCCCTCATTTTTGCCTCAATCACACCATCTAAAAAGGCTGAAATCTGATTACGACAATCCTCTACAGTTTGCACCGGTACATATTTAACTTGATCGTTATCCAGACCTACTCCTATGGTACTGCTCGCATCTATAGCGGCTTCTGTATCAAATATTACTGGCACCATTCCTTTCTTTTGTCCGTTTGCGAGGATTTTGTTGATAATGTATGTCTTACCAGCTGCACTAGGGCCACTGAAACCGGTTATTCTACCCATCGGAACACCACCATACAGACTACCAGAGATGATAGCGTTCAACACCATGCAACCAGTATCAACATAGTCACTGACAGTACTCAAGGCACTCTCTGACAAAAACTTAGCTTCAGGGTTGAGCTTTTCTAGCTTGTCAAAAACCTTTAGTGTCTCTTTATCTACAATTTTACTCATCAAACAGCTTGATCACTTCTGGTTCCGGAGCGCCTTCAACAGGTTTAGCGGCCTTTGCCACTGGCTGTGAAAATATGTTTTGATATTGTTTTATTATAGCAGCATCTAGTTCTAGATTGCTACTCATCACGACACTCTCATCTTTAAACTGCCAGATTGCCCCTTTTTCGCGAGTTTTTTCAGATACAAACTCTCTAAAAATGTATGGTAACAACTGAACGGAAATTTGACCGTTTTCTTGGCTCATCTGCACATTGACGACCGCTGGTTCTTTGATATGGTGTACATTGTCTTTTGTCTTGACATGTTCACCTACAATCACACGACCTACATGATCGATAAATGATATTATTTTCGTTTTACTCATAAGTTATATTATATATTATGTTGATTTGGTTTTCTACTTTTTTTACTGAAATAAATTCTCACGTAATACTTACGGACAATAGCGATGATTGTGAACACAACCCATAGCAACACGGAAGACTCCACAACCGATAGTTTGAATCTGAAAATGAACCACATTGCTAGCATGTTCAGTGGGAAATTTATAATGGTACCTATCACAGTGTCGCTAATTGCTTCGGTCCATGCTTTTCTGCTCTTAGATGTCATACTCCTAATAGGTCAAACAGGTCTGTCTGTACTTGTGCACTTGGTTTGCTCAGCTTCCATTTGACCGCTTCATAAAATCTATCTATTATACTGAATATAATCTTTTCAAACATTTTCTCGATGTCTGGATCGAACACTTTCTTGAACTCATCTGGATAATAATACTTGTATGCTATGGCATTGATACCATACTTGTTGGGTTGGTTTACGTAGAAGTATCGGACCTTGTCACCTGTTTCGATAGCCTCGTAATCACCACTCAATTCTAGTTTTTCTAACAGTGTGTTGTAATGATACGCCGCTTTTACGTGCGCGGGCATGCCTTTACAGGTCACAAACCCATTACACCGATCAGCATACTTTTCATAATCTGAGATTCCCATCACAAAAGAGTAATCTTCCACCGGCAATTCTTTGAACTTCTCATACGCTTCTAGAAACACGTCATTTGTCACGGACCTATTTTCTGTGTCCATCATTGTCTCAATTATCTTCTTGATGTACGGTTTGATTGGAGCTGGTATAGTGCTTCTCACAACCTCAACCCCGGTGTATTTAAATTTGTTTGTAGGTATTCCTTCATCATCTAACACACGCAACACATAGCGTTTTTTCTGCAAGAAAATACCAACATCTGTCATGCACTCTCGTTTGAACACAAACCTACTATCCTTACTGTTCAATGCTTTGGCACTCCACTTGGTTATTTCCTCATTCAAGTATTGCTCCACCAGCTCTGCTTGTTTGTAGGCGTAATCTGTGATTTTAGAGTTGTTATGAAATATTTCACCGGATTGTTTCATGATACGGTTTATCGATATGTATGTTGAGTCAGTATCATTGTATATGACCGGATCAGCTCCTGGAACACCGTGCTTGTCCACATATTCTCTTAAAATGTCATTTGATCTCTTGATGACCGCTTGTCCTGTGAGTGTGATACTACGTGCGATGTCAGGATCACCAATCGGTGCATGTTTGTTACCAAAATACCCATACACAGTGTTGATTAAAATCTTCAGTGTGAAT
>Ga0228645_1000027_pt1 | contig 20977 bp, 25 predicted proteins | sample 57DmetaG_FD_190072 | JGI IMG/M metagenome (GOLD analysis project Ga0228645, IMG submission 190072) | Seawater microbial communities from Monterey Bay, California, United States - 57D | ecosystem: Environmental > Aquatic > Marine > Coastal | place: USA: California | collected 2016-11-06 | reverse complement strand
GCGGCGTTGAAGATAGTGATCTAGTTGAAAAAGTATTAGGTACAGATACCGGTATACCTGCAATATTATCTGATGGTACAAGTCCAACTCTAAATACAGGGATAAGTGCAGCAGAGGTAAGATCTCTCATTGGAGCAGGTACAGGAAGTGGTACTTCTAACTTAGTTATTGGTACAACATCAACAACTGCAATGGCAGGTAATACAACAACTATTACTTCTGCACAAGCAACTGCTATTGCAAATAACAGTAATAAAGTATCAGATACTGGAGTACCGGCAGTTTTGTCTAATGGAACTACTCCATCATTAAACTCAGGTATATCTGCTGCTGAAATGAGAAGTCTCATTGGAGCAGGTACAGGTAGTGGTACTTCTAATTTAGTAATTGGAACCACTTCATCAACCGCATTAGCTGGTAACACAGTGACTATAAGCAATGCACAAGCTAACGCTATTACTACAAACACCGCTAAGGTTGGAATTACAACCCAACAAGCTAACGCTATTATTGCAAATACTGCAAAAGTAACATTCCCTGGTTTGGGTACAACTTCATCAACGGCATTAGCTGGAGATACTACGACAATATCAAGTGCTCAGGCTACCGCAATTAATGATTCTGTAAAAAACAACACAGATACATATACTGGCACTGCTAAAATAACACAAATAGTTTCATTGTCTAATGCAGAGTACCAAAATATATCGTCGCCGTCATCCTCAACACTTTATATAATTTTATAATGGCAGATTTTAAAATAGGTAATACAACACCTTCATCCGGTAAATTAAAAGTAGGTGACTCTGAAGTTTCTAAGGTGTACAATGGTGCAACTTTGATTTGGTCAAACGCGTTTATATTTACCACAAGAGCTCAGCTAGATACCGCTATAAGCTTATGGATTAGCAATAAAGCAGCAGCTCTCGCTACTTATGGAGAAATAAATACTTGGAGATTTGAAGCAAACGCTTCGTTAGCAAACTTTTCTTCTTTGTTTTTAAATAAAGATACTTTTGACTCGGATATTAGCAACTGGGATGTGAGTAACGTGACTAATATGGGTTCTATGTTTAAAGGTGCTACTTCTTTTAATCAAGATATCAGTACTTGGGATATGAGTAGTGTGACTAGTATGTATCATATGTTTTTGAATGCAGACGCTTTCAATCAAGACATTGGTTCTTGGGATGTGAGTAGTGTGACTAGAATGAATGGTATGTTTGGGTCAGCAACAGCTTTCAATCAAGATATAGATGCTTGGGATGTGAGTAGTGTTACGAATATGAGTTATATGTTTAATGGAGCAGACGCTTTCAATCAAGATTTAAGTTCTTGGGATGTGAGTAGTGTAACTACAATGGATGGTATGTTTCAAGTTGCTACTTCTTTCAATGGCGATATCAGTTCTTGGGACGTGAGTAGTGTGACTATTATGAGATTTATGTTTCAAGGTGCTACTTCTTTCAATGGCGATATCAGTACTTGGGATGTGGGTAATGTAGAAAACATGTATAGTATGTTTGATGGAGCAACTCTTTTTAATCGAGATATTGGTTCTTGGGATGTGAGTAATGTTACTATTATGACGTTTATGTTTTCTTTCGCAACCAACTTCAACAAAAACATAGGCTCCTGGAATACGGGTAGCTTAACAAACACACAGTTTATGTTTCGTGACGCAACAGCTTTCAATCAAGATATCGGTTCTTGGGATGTTAGTAGTGTGACTAATATGAGTTATATGTTTAGTGGTGCATCCGCTTTCAATCAAGATATCAGTACTTGGGATGTGAGTAATGTGACTAGTATGAAAGGGATGTTTTTATTTGCACCATCATTTAATCGAGATCTAAGTTCTTGGGATGTGAGTAATGTAACTGATATGGGGGGTATGTTTCAACAAGCAAATTCCTTTAATCAAAATTTAAGTTCTTGGGATGTGAGTAGTGTTATTGATATGAGTAATATGATTTACCAAACAGCTATTAATACAACTAATTATGACGCTCTTTTAACCGGTTGGAATGCATTGACGCTTCAATCCAACATTGCCTTTGGAGCAAATGGGGTTGAATATTGTTCTACAGCAGCACAAAACGCTAGAACAAACATTATAAATACTTATAACTGGACAATCATAGACGGAGGTCAAGCAGTAGGCTGTCCTTAAAATTAAGTGTATTTTTAAATAAGTAGTAATAACAATAATAAAAACATAAAACATGGCGATAATTTCATCTTATCCACAAGACGTAGATATTCGAGATAAAGATGCTTGGGTAGGAACAGACTTTGCTACAAGTCGTACAAAGCAGTATACCGCAGAAGCTGTTGCTAATTATTTAAATACTAATGGTAAAGTTTCCATAGCGGGTCAGATTGCTTATAAGTTTGTAGATAATCCTTTTGGAGGGCAAGGCACAATGACACTTAGTCCAAACAATGGAACGTCTTTTTCAGTAATAACAGGATTTAAAATAGCTAAAAATAATTTAACAGGAAAACCGGTTGTAGCTTATTTAGAGTTTCTTGTAGGTCAAGAAATTTTAATAGTAAATCAAAGTGATCCAGAAAGTTTTGGACACTATACTATTGATGCATACGCTGTGAATTCAACGAACAATCAATACTATGATCTTACTTTATCTTTTTTAGGAGGTAATGGTAGTGTAAAAATTGATGACTTTTACGATATAGTTAATTTTTCTAACGTAACGATATCAGGAACTAGTAATGAAATCGAAGTAACAAGAATAAGTGGTAGTGAACTTAGAGTTGGTTTACCGAATAACGTTAACGTTGCGGGTACTCTGCAGGTATTTAATAAAATTATTCAAACCTCAACAGGAAACGAAAACTCTTTTTCTTCTAAGCTTAACATGAATAGTAACAAAATTAACAGTCTTGCTGATCCAACATCTGCACAAGATGCAGCTACTAAAGCATATGTTGACGCTGGTGATGCTAGTCAAGTAACAGGAACCGGTACAACTCAAACTTTGCCAGTATGGTCAGATGGTCCAAATGGGGTTTTAGGTGACTCTGCTATTAAACAACATAATGGTAACAATATTACTATAGGGATACCGAAAAGAGTTAATGATCCTGGATTGGGAGCTAACTATACTTTATCTGTGGGTAACGGCAATATGTTTACAAATGGTACAACAAAACTCTTGGCTGTAGGGGTTGAAAATTGGGTAACATCGACAGATGTTTCGGACTCAGCTGTTATAGGTATAGATAATCTAGCTAACAGTAGTTATTCATTAACCGTTGGACAAAGGAACCAAACAAATGGCGGAACTAGCTTTGTGGCTGGTGTTGATAATGTTACTTCTTCAGGCGTTCCAAGACAATTTGTAATTGGTAGAGATAACACCGTAGATTCTATTGACACTATTGTTTTAGGTGATAGAAATATAGTTACGGAAACAGGTGATGGTTTTGGGTCTATGATGGTATTTGGGCACTTAAACGATGTAAAAGGTGATCGTATAGTTTGTTTAGGTACGTCTAATATTGTAAAAAGCGACAATCAAGGAGCTTATATTATTGGTGCTGGTAATAGTTCTACTGCTGATAGAACATATTCAGTTGGTCAACAAAATGGAATTACTGGTAATGAGTCATACGCTTTTGGAAAGTCTAATACAGTGGAAGCTTCTGCATCTGTGGCCGTTGGTACTAACAATACCATGGATGCCCATTATTTGATCAATCCCTATATTGAAAAAGCATATGCATTTGGGTTTGGAAATGATAATATTAATTCTAAATCATTTGCAATAGGAGATAATAACGATGTTTTATACAAAGAAAGAACTTATTTAATCGGTAGAGAAAACAAAGCCGGTACGCACAATAATATTATTCTAGGGCAATTTTCTGACCCTACTGTTCTTAGGGGGAATAACTCAAACGGTAGGTCAACCGTGGCTTTTGCAGTTGGTTCAAACAATGAAACAAGACGAACAGCTTGGGAGTTCAGAGGTAAACAAACATCCACGGGCGATACAAGTGCGGGTGACTCTATGCAGATTATGGCGTGGGCTTTGCTCTATAGCTCTTCTTATACGGATGACACGGCAGCAGCGGCAGGTGGAGTTGAAGTAGGACAATTATATAGAACTGGAAGTACAGTTAAAATAAGAATGACATAAAATAAAACAAATGGCAAATTGGAAAGTATTAGAAATGAATCACCAAGTATCAGATGGGTATGTAGTGGAAGTTACTACGGTGTGCGAGAAAAAAGACGGTCCTGGTTATGCTCGTAAAGTGTTTATTAGTGAATACGAGGGTGTACCGGGGACTGGCTATATTCCCTATGAAGATCTTACTGAAGAAGTAGTATTGAGCTGGGTTAAAGATGATTTGGGAGCTGGGGTTGTTTTACAAACAGAAACAAATATAGACGCGGCAGCTTTAGCTAACAAGGAAGCTATTTTGAACCCTCCGGTTAAAAGTGGGACACCATGGGTGTAAAAAAATAAAAAACAACTTAATAACGCTTAGCAGTGCAACGCTTGAGATGAAATAGTAAAAAAACATTATTTCAAGTGATGATATAGATATATCAAATCAAATCAAATTTAATTAAATTATGTCAGACAAAATAGTCAAAAACCTAAATTTCGGGGAAGACGCCAAAAATACGGTGTTTAAAGGAATAAAAAAACTAACAAAAGCAGTAAGCTCTACGCTAGGCGCTAGTGGTAAATGCGTGATACTAGAAGATGGTAGTGGTAAGCCGGTCATAACAAAAGACGGTGTAACAGTGGCTGATTCAATAGTATTATTAGATCCTGTGGAAAACATGGGTGCTACGTTATTAAAAGAAGCCGCTAGAAAAACTGTTAAAGAAGCTGGAGATGGAACAACTACGGCAACTGTTTTGGCTCACTCCATACTTAAACATGCTTACAATTTAGATAAAGACTACAACAATAGAGATTTAAAAAACGGTATAAATAATGCTGTTGTAAAAGTTGTAAAATACTTAGAAAAAAACTCTATACAAGTTACAGGGGATATGATAGACTCTGTAGCTACTATATCAACAAACAATGATCCTGTTTTAGGTAAAGTCATAGGAGATGCTTTTAGATCAGTTGGAGAAACTGGAGTTGTAATGATGGAAACGACTAGTGAATCTGAAACATATGTAGACATTGTAGATGGTGTACAGTACGAAAAAGGGTTGACAAATTCTAATTTCGTAACAAACAAGTCAACTAAAGAAGCTGTACTTGAAAATCCACTAGTGCTGTTAGTAGATTCTCCAATTGAAAGTATTAGACAAATACAATCAGTTTTAGAGTATGTTATTAAAAATAATAAATCACTATTAATAGTTGCTGATATAGACCAGCCAGTTTTATCTGCTTTAGCAATGAATAAGGTTAAAGGTAATATAAAAGTAAACGTTATTAATGCACCTACTTTTGGTATTAACAAAAAAGACACTTTAATTGATTTATCAATGCTTACTGGAGCTACTATAATAAACGAAGATCTTGGAGATGATTTAGATTTAATATCAGTTGATAAATTAGGTGAGTGCGTTAGAAGCGTGACTGGAGAACAAGACACTATAATACAAATAAACGAAACACCAAAAGAAGTAGATGAGCTTATTATCAAAATTAAAGAACAGCTTGAAACTGAAAAATCTCCTGCAAGCGTTATACGACTTGAAACTAGACTTGCACGTTTATCTGCTAAGGTTGCAATTGTTAAGGTTGGAGCAAATTCAGACATTGAACTTAAAGAAAAAACAGATAGAGTCGAAGACGCAATCTGCGCTACAAAAGCCGCAATTAAAGAAGGTATAATTCCAGGAGGAGGTATTGCACTGCTCAACGCGTCTACATATGTAAAAGCTAAAAACAAAGGTGAAGAGGTTTTACTAGAAGCTATAAAAGCTCCTTACGAAACTATTCTTTCTAATGCTGGTTTAGAATTGGTTTATCCTGAAAAGAAAAATAGAGGGTTAAACGTGGTTACAGGTAAAGACGTAAATATGGTACGAGCTGGTATTATAGATCCATTACTGGTTACTAAAAGTGCTTTAAGAAATGCGGCTTCAGTAGCAACTACTATATTATCTACAGATTGTGTAATTAATAACTTAAGAGTTGGAGATGAAAGCAATAGGTAGAAATTTAATTATAAAGAAAATAAAAGAAGGTACTACTAAAACAAAAGGTGGTTTACTTCTTGCAGAGTCTCATAGAGAAGATGTTAGATATATAGAAGCTAGTATAGTTTCTATTGGAAGTGATGTAGTTGGTGTAAGTGAAAATGATATTATTTTCTTTGATAGACACGCCGGTCACAAAATAGAAATAGATAAGGATTTTTATCACGTTATCAAACTAGAAGATATAGTTGTTGTTTTATGAAAAGACTAGAAGCAAGAGATGTTAAAGACATGAACTTGTTAAAACATTATCGTATAATACGTAAATGGGCCTGTAAAAACAACAATCTTAATGATGCTGATTTAGAGCTTCTAATATATCTTGACTGTATGGAGCATTTCTCTAAACAAGATTTTAAAAAAGGTTCTTATTCATATAGTTGGGATAATAGACGTTGGAATAAGCTTTTAAAAGCTGGCTGGATAAAAGTATGGAGGCCTAGAAATAGAACTACACAACTTTACAATATATATCAAGTTTCTTTTCAATGTAAGCAACTTATAAATAGAATATATAGAATAATGCTAGGTGAAGATGATATACCAACTAGTTCTAGAAGAAATAAAATAATGAAAGGTAATAGTTACACGGATAAAGTTTTAACTACAGCCATATATAACGTTAATAACGATAAACAAAGATAACTATGTATAATAAAAAAAAATCACCAAACAAGTTTATGGCAGCTGGAATGGCGGCTCTAGGCGCTACTAGTAGAACAGGTGTTAATCAAGTTAATGGATTAACCCAACAGCAACTACAAGATAGTTTTAGTGGAGGAGGACTTGCTGGAGTTTTAGAAACGGCTAAAGCGGCTCAAGCGGTTCAAGGAATGGGTGCTGCGCCAAGCACAGGAATTGTTGGTGCTGCTCCACAAGTAAGCCAAGCAGCTCAAGCAGCTCAAGAAGCTGTAAACGAAGGAGCAACCATGGGTGTAAGTAATCCTTTATCTGGAACTGGAGGACCTGCTGGTAGCTCAAATCCTTTTGGAGGACAAAAATTTGAAATAACACCAGTGCAAATGACGTATGAAACTCCATCTCCAGCAAATACGCAAGGTAAAGCTGATCCACTATTTAATGATGCTGTTACTAACGCTGGAAATAAAATGTTTGGAGATGTTGGTCAAAGACAAAGATCTTTGCAAAATAAAGCTGGAGACATTCAAGCACCAATGTATTTTAAAGATCAAACAGGTGATGGTAAAATAACTAGAGCAAATGTAATAAAAGCTAGAACAGAAGGATATAAAAAATAAAAAAAATAAAATATGGCATTAAAAGTAACAAAAGCCAATGTAAACGCAGGAGGCGTTGTTGGTGAAAACACCATATGGGACGGACCGCTAAATCAAGTAGGTAGACCACACGGTAAAGGATCTAGCAGTGGATCTAGAGGTATGAAATTGAAATTAGCTGATTGCGGTTGTGATTCGTTAAAAGGACCAATCACTCAAAGAGCTAAAGGATAAAATGGGATCGCTAGGAGATATAAAACTGTACATGATAAACGCTAGTGCTTTAGCTGTGTCTATGTCTAACATAGATATGGTACTTAAATTAACTCTTTTAGCTGTAAGTATTGGTTACACTATTCAAAAATGGTATAACTTAAATAAAAAATAAAATGGCAAAGTTAGATAAATCTAAAATGGCTTGTAATAAGCCTAAAAAAACCCCAAGTCACCCTACTAAATCTCATGTGGTAAAAGCTTGTTCAGGAGGTAAGGAAAAAATAATTAGATTTGGACAACAAGGAGTTAGAACTGCAGGTAAGCCAAAAGACGGTGAGTCATCTAAGCAGAAAGCTAGACGTGCTAGTTTTAAAGCTAGACACGCTAAGAATATAAAGAAGGGTAAAATGTCCGCTGCTTGGTGGGCTGATAAAGTTAAATGGTAAAAACAAAATAATTATGTATGTAGAAAAATCACCAGCTAAGATGAGTTATGGAAACTCTCCAGCTAAAATGCAGGGATCTTTTATGTCTAAGCATTGTCAATCAGGTTTTCAAAAAGCAAAACCAGACACTCCTGCTAAAAAGAAAAGCTGTAAGTACTAGTATGGCGTTTAAACTTAAACCACCATTTGAGTGCGACAATACTCCTATATATAAAGTTGATATGGAGCAAGGTGTTTTAGGTATGGCTAATAATAATGGCACAATACTTATAAACAAGTACTTGAGTCCAGCTCAATCTAAAAAAGTTATTGATCACGAAATGATACATATAGATCAAATTAAACGTGGTGATTTAGATTACGACGATAACAATGTGTATTGGAAAGGTAAAAAATACTCAAGAGCTAAAATGAAAGAAGGGGCTAAAAACTTACCTTGGGAAGCTGAAGCTTATAAAAATTCATAAATAAATAAATAAACATATTAAAAAATGGCAAAATTAAAAAACTCTACAAAACCACCTTTTTACAAAACTGGACCTTTACACTTTCACGATAAGGATCACAAAAATACTAGTTCACCTGTAACTCCTACTGAAAAAGCTAAGGTAGGTGAAATACCTGGACTTGAAGAAATAAAAGAAAGGTTTAAAGGTAAGTATACAGTTACACCTAAAAAAGGTAAGTTTAACGAATACACTTTGACGGATAAAAGTGGTGGTTCAGTTTCTTATTCTGCTGGAAAAAAAATTAAAAAAGATAAAAGAACTCTCGCTCAAGCTATAAACGAATCAATTAAATGAAAAAATTATTTCAATGGCTTACCGGAGGAGTAATAAAAGAGGTTGGTAACGTTATTGATAAACTTACTACAACTAAAGAAGAGAAACTAGAGGCTCAAAGATTAATACAAGAAATATTAGAAAAAGCTGATAGTGAAGCTCAGGCTCAAGTTACTGACCGTTGGAAAGCTGACATGCAAAGTGATAGCTGGTTGTCTAAGAATATAAGACCTATGGTTTTAATATATTTAACATTTATATTTAGTGTTTTATCTTTTGCAGATGGTAATATAGGTAGCTTTAAAGTAGATGAATCTTATACGCCAATATTTCAGTCTTTACTGATAACAGTATATGGTGCTTACTTTGTTGGTCGTACTTGGGAAAAAAATAAAAAATCAAGTGATAATAAAATTAAGTAAAAATAAAACTAATTAAATCAAATCAAAATGTCAAAAATTAAAAAAGAACAATTAGAAAAAATTCAAAGTCAACAGAGTAAACTTCAAGCTATATTAACGGATATAGGTGCTTTAGAATCACGCAAGCACGAAGCTTTACACGCTCAAGCTGCTATTTCTCAAGAAATAAATATCACTAAAAAAGAGCTTGAAGATGAATACGGAGCTATTAATATTGATATTACAGATGGTAGTTATACTTCCATTGAAGAAAAAGATGATACTGAATTGTCAGTTGTTAAATCAATCAACTAATGAGCTCTGTAGTTAGAAAAATAAGTATAGGTTCTGATTACAAAAATGATGCAATGCATTATGCTGTAGGTCAACAAGTTTATGGAGGTCATACTATATCAGCTATATTATACTCCGAAGACGATAACTCTTACAGTATCTATATAAAAAAGAAAGACGAGGTAATGCCATGGAAGAAGTTTAATTCTAACATGGCTATATCTGTTGAATATGATTTAGAATACTGATGAAGAGTTTATTTGACTTTATTGTAAGACCAACAAATAAAAGATACGACAACGAAATTAAAATAGGTGACAAAAGCCTTATAACTAATAGTAACACTGAAGATTTTAAAGCTGTTAGCAATAGAGCTGTGGTAGTTTCTACTCCATCAGCGTATTCTACGTTAATTAAAGAAGGTGATATAGTTATTATACATCACAACGTCTTTAGAAGCTTTTTTGATATTAGAGGTAAAAGAAAAGACAGTAGATCTAAGTTTGTAGACGATCTGTACTTTTGCTCACCTGACCAAATATACCTATATAATAATGGTAATGCTTGGAAATCTTTTCGAGATAGATGTTTCGTAAAACCATTGTTAGATAAAAACGATCTAACGCTGGATAAAGAGAGAAAGCTTATAGGAATACTAAAATATGGTAATAGTTCCTTAGAAGCTGTTAAAATCGTTCCTGGTGACCTAATAGGTTATACTCCATATGGTGAGTTTGAATTTATAATTGACGGAGAACGTTTATACTGTATGAAATCAAATGATATTGTAATTAAATATGAATATAAAGGAGACGAAGAAGAATATAATCCTAGCTGGGCAAAAAGCAGTTGAGGAATTAATAAAAGTAGCTAAAGAAGCTATTGTTGATTCTGATGATGATATATCTGCTGACCGCCTTAAAAATGCTGCTGCTACGAAAAAGTTAGCTATTTTTGATGCTTTTGAGATTCTAAAACGTATTGAGGACGAAGAAAACATACTTAACGAAAAACCTGTAGAAAAGAAAGAGAAAACTTTTAAAGGTTTTGCAGAAGGAAGATCTAAGTAATGTACGAGCAATCACTATATAAAATACTACCCGATTATATTAAACCTAAAGTTATAAATAAAAAAAATAGATATAACAAGTGGGAATACGGCTATAATAAAGAGTTTGATATAATTGTTATCAGTAAAACTGGTAAAATAGGTGATATATACGAAATACAGAACATTAAAATCGCTTTACCAAAAGAAGATGATGCTGTGAAATTTGAAGGAAACAAATGGAGACATACTAAGTATCCAAAAGAACTTTCAAAAATAAAATCAGTATTTGATTGGGACGAACTCCCTTTACAGTTCAAAGAAGAATGGTATGATTACATCGATAAAGAATTTAAAAGGCGTGAAGAAGGTTTTTGGTTTTATAACAAAGATGCTCCTTGCTACATTACTGGTACTCATTACATGTACTTGCAGTGGTCCAAGATTGATGTTGGGCAGCCAGACTTTAGGGAGTCAAACAGATTATTCTTTATATTCTGGGAAGCTTGTAAGGCAGATGTACGGTGTTACGGAATGTGTTATCTTAAAAACAGACGATCAGGTTTCTCTTTCATGGCATCAGGCGAGACGGTTAACCAGGCAACAATATCTACCGATTCAAGATTTGGCATTTTATCAAAGTCCGGGCCAGACGCCAAAAAGATGTTTACTGATAAGGTCGTACCCATCTCAGTTAATTACCCCTTCTTCTTCAAACCAATCCAGGACGGTATGGATAGGCCGAAGACAGAACTCGCGTACAGAGTACCCGCGTCAAAATTTACGAGAAAGAAGCTTGATACAAACGAAAAACTACAAGAGATCACCGGGCTCGACACAACGATCGACTGGAAGAATACCGGGGACAACTCATACGATGGTGAAAAATTAAAGCTATTAGTGCACGATGAGAGTGGTAAATGGGAAAGACCTACAAATATATTAAATAACTGGAGAGTTACAAAAACTTGTTTGAGATTAGGTTCTAGAGTTATAGGTAAGTGTATGATGGGATCAACATCAAACGCTTTAGATAAAGGTGGTGAGAATTTTAAAAAGTTATATTATGATTCTGATGCAACAAAAAGAAACCGCAACGGACAGACTAGCTCGGGACTATATTCTTTGTTCATACCTATGGAATGGAACTACGAAGGATTTATTGATTCTTATGGAATACCTGTATTCGACACACCAAATGAGGAAGTTTTAGATCCTTTAGGTGATATTATAGATCAAGGCGTTATAGATCATTGGCAAAACGAAGTTGATGGTTTGAAAGATGATCAAGATGGATTAAACGAATACTACAGACAATTTCCTCGTACAGAAGAACACGCTTTTAGGGATGAAGCTAAAGAGTCTCTGTTTAATCTAACTAAAATATACGAACAAATAGATTATAACGCTGATTTACAAAATACATCTACCATAACAACAGGTAGCTTTATGTGGGAAAACGGTATAAAAGATACTAGGGTTTTATTTTACCCAAACAAAGATGGTAGATTTAGAATATCTTGGGTTCCACAAATTGAGTTACAAAATAAAATAGTATTAAAAAACGGTATTAAACACCCTGGTAATGAACACTGTGGTGCTTTTGGTTGTGATAGCTATGACATATCAGGTACAGTTGACAAAAGAGGTTCTAACGGATCTTTACACGGCTTAACAAAGTTCTCTATGGAGAACGTACCACCTAATGTGTTTTTTTTAGAATATATAGCTAGACCTCAAACTGCTGAAATGTTTTTTGAAGATGTGTTAATGGCTTGCGTATTTTATGGTATGCCAATACTAGCAGAGAATAACAAACCTAGGTTATTGTATCATTTCAAAAGAAGAGGTTATAGAGGTTTCTCAATGAACAGGCCAGATAAAATATATAATAAATTATCTTTAACTGAAAGAGAAATTGGAGGTATACCAAATTCAAGTGAAGATATAAAACAAGCTCATGCAGCAGCTATAGAAACATACATAGAGGAAAATGTGGGTAATACACCTAACGGTTTTGGAAGTATGTATTTTCAAAGAACACTAGAAGACTGGGCTAAATTTAATATAAACAACAGAACAAAACACGATGCATCTATAAGTTCAGGGTTAGCTATAATGGCTTGTAATAAAAATAGGTATACGCCTGTAGCTAAAAGAGAGCATAAAAAAATAGATTTAGGTATAAAGCGATACAACAATAAGGGAACGTCGTCAAAAATTATAAGATAAATGAAAGTATACACCAATGGTAATAGCTCTTTTCCTAGCCAAGTAGTTAGCGACGAAGTTAAAGCAAGCTTAGATTATGGTATTCAAGTAGCTAGAGCTATTGAAGGAGAGTGGTTTCAAGAAGGTCGTTCCGGTAATAGATACGCTCAAAGCTACAGCAATTACCATCAACTTAGATTATATTCTAGAGGCGAGCAGTCAATAGCTAAATATAAAGATGAATTATCTATAAACGGTGATTTATCTTATTTAAATTTAGATTGGAAACCAGTGCCAGTTATACCTAAATTCGTAGATATTGTCGTTAATGGTATGTCTAATAAAGAATACGATATAGTTGCTTACGCACAAGACCCTGAAAGTCAAAAGAAAAGAACCGATCATGCTAACGAAATAGCGGCAGATATGGTTGCTCAAGATTTGATACAACAAGCAAAAGAAAATACTGGAGCAGATTTTTCAAGATCAAACTTAAAGCAAGAAGAATTACCATCTACTCTTGAAGAGTTAGAATTACACATGCAACTATCTTATAAGCAAGGTGTTGAGGTAGCTGAAGAAGAAGTAATAAATAATACTTTAGCAAGAAATAAGTATAACTTAATTAGACGTAGGTTAAATCACGATTTAACAGTACTAGGTATTGCTGCAGTGAAAACAGGTTTCAACCCATCAAACGGAGTAACTATTGATTACGTTGATCCAGCTTATATGGTTTATTCATACACTGAAGATCCTAATTTTGATGACATATATTATGTTGGTGAAGTTAAATCTATAACTATATCTGAATTAAAAAAACAATTTCCAGACATATCTGAAGACGAATTAGAGGCTATACAAAAAATGCCAGGTAATTCTCAGTATATAACGGGTTGGGGTAATTATGATTCAAACACTGTTCAGGTTATGTATTTTGAATACAAGACTTACATGAATCAAGTGTTTAAGATAAAAACAACAGATAATGGATTAGAGAAAGCTATAGAGAAAACAGATAGCTTTGATCCACCTTCTAATGACAACTTTGAAAGAGTAAGCAGAAGTATAGAGGTCTTATACACTGGAGCCAAGGTTTTAGGTAACAATCACATGCTTGAGTGGAAGCTTGCTGAGAATATGTCTAGACCTTTTGCTGACACGACAAAAGTAGAAATGAATTACTCTATATGTGCGCCTAGAATTTACAAAGGTAGAATAGAGTCTATAGTAAGTAGAATAACTGGTTTTGCTGATATGATTCAGTTAACTCATTTAAAGCTACAGCAAGTAATGTCTAGAATAGTACCAGACGGTGTGTTCTTAGATATGGATGGTTTAGCTGAAGTTGATTTAGGTAATGGTACAAGCTACAATCCTGCAGAAGCTCTTAATATGTATTTTCAAACTGGTAGTGTTGTAGGTAGATCACTCACGCAAGACGGAGGTATGAATTCAGGTAAAGTTCCTATTCAAGAACTATCGTCATCATCGGGTCAAGCTAAAATACAAAGTTTAATAGGTACTTACCAGTACTACTTACAGATGATAAGAGATGTAACTGGTTTGAATGAAGCGAGAGATGGTTCTACACCAGATAAAGACTCTTTGTTAGGTTTACAAAAAATGGCAGTCAACGCGTCTAACACAGCAACAAGGCACTTGATGCAAGCTCAGTTGTTTTTAACTTTAAGAGTATGCGAAAATATTTCTTTAAAAATAGCAGATTCTTTATCATACCCATTAACAGCTAACTCGTTAAAGCAAAGTATATCTAACTATAACTTTCAAACACTTAGTGAAATTGAAAACTTAAATCTACACGATTTCGGTATATACTTAGAACTAGAGCCAGATGAAGAAGAAAAAGCTAAGCTAGAGCAAAATCTACAAGTAGCATTACAAACTGGAAGTGTAGACCTTGATGATATTATAGATATAAGACAGGTTAGAAATTTAAAAATGGCTAATCAGTTGTTGAAGCTAAAGAAAAAGAAACGTCATCAACAAAAAATGGCTGACCAACAAGCAAATATACAAGCACAAGCGCAAGCAAATGCACAGTCTGCTGAAAAAGCCGCTATGGCTGAGGTTCAAAAACAACAAGCTCTTACTCAAGAAAAAGTAAATATAGAGCAAGCAAAATCTCAGTTTGAGATACAACGCATGCAAACTGAAGCTCAAATAAAAAAGCAACTAATGGCTGAAGAATTTAACTATCAGTTTCAGTTAGCTAGAATAAAGGTCGATGCTGAAAAAAGTAGAGAAGTTGAAATAGAAGATCGTAAAGACGAAAGAACAAGAATACAAGCTACACAACAATCAAAAATGATAGCTCAAAGACAAAATGATGAGCTACCTAAAGACTTTGAATCATCTGCGTTTGATGATCTAAGTGGCTTTGGTATGCAGTAGTTTAGCTTTATACAAAAGCAAACATTAACTATTTAATTATATTATATTATGTCACAAGAAAAACAAGAGGGAGAATTTTCCTTAAAAGGTAAAAAAACAAAGCCTAAGAATTTAGGCAAAAAACAAGATGGACCTATAAAAGTAGATTTATCTGCAGCGGTTGAAAACAAAGCTGAAGAACAAGAGGTTACTAAAGTAGAAATCAAAGAACCGGTTGTTGAACAGGTTGTTGAAGAAGAAATTAAACAAGAGCAAGAAGTTGCTCAAGAAGATACACCCACCATACAAGAGGTTACTGATGAAACCGCACAAGACGAAGCAGAGGTTTTAGAAGAACAATTAGAACAAGCTATTGTAGAAGAAAGCGTTGGAGTTAATTTACCAGAAAATATAGAAAAGCTAGTTTCTTTTATGGAAGAGACTGGTGGTACGATTAACGACTATGTTAGACTTAATGCTGATTATTCTAATATTGATAACGACACATTACTTAAAGAGTATTACAAAAAAACAAAGCCTTATTTAGACAATGAGGATTTAAGTCTCTTACTTGAGGATTTTTCATATGATGAAGATTTAGACGAAGAAAGAGACATACGCAAGAAGAAACTTGCATTTAAAGAAGAAATTGCAAAAGCCAAAAGTTTTTTGGAGGAAACAAAGAGTAAGTACTACGACGAGATCAAGTTGAGACCGGGCGTAACTCAAGAACAAAGAAAAGCTGTGGATTTTTTCAATAGATACAACGAAGAGCAAGGCAAAGCCGAGCAACAACACGAGTTATTTAAAAACCAAACTAAAAAACTATTCTCACAAGATTTCAAAGGTTTTGATTTCAATTTGGGAGAAAAGAAATTCAGGTATGGTGTAAAAGATCCTAGTAAAGTTGCAGAAACCCAGTCAAACATTAGTAACATCGTAGGGAAGTTCCTTAATAAAGATGGTAGTGTTAAAGACCCAGCGGGTTATCATAAGGCAATGTACGCCGCTGCTAATGTCGATACTATTGCTAATCATTTTTATGAACAAGGAAAAGCTGACGCTGTCAAACAAGTTATAGACAGTTCAAAAAATCCAAGTCAAGCTCTAAGGCAATCGCCTCAAACAGGGTTTAAAGATGGTATCAAGGTAAAGGTGTTAAATGAAGGTGCTCTAAGTTCGTCAAAATTAAAAATAAAAAAAATAAAAATTTAACATTTAAAATCATTTAAAAATGGCATTAAACAACGCATTCGGTTCAATTAAACCGAGTCAAAAACAACAATTACTGTCTGACAACTATTTAAGTTTTACAGATGGATCAGGAAACGATTTTGCACAACAATATCTACCTGAAATTTATGAACAAGAAGTAGAGCGTTACGGAAACAGAACGTTATCTGGATTCTTACGTATGGTAGGTGCTGAAATGCCTATGACTTCTGACCAAGTAGTATGGTCTGAGCAAAATAGATTACACATCGCTTATGATGCAGTAACTGCTGCTACAGCAACTACTTTAACATTTGTAACTGGTGGAACATCTCAAGTAAACAATGTTATATCTAAAAATGATACTATCGTAGTTTTAGATCCTGCAAACGGATTAGAAGTAACTGCATTAGTGGTAGATAGCGTTAACAACGGAGCTGGTACTTTAGCTACTCTTACAGTTGCTACTTATACTGGAGCCGATCTTGCAGCTACTTTTACTGTAGGAGACACAGATTTAAAAATCTTTGTATATGGTTCTGAGTTTCAAAAAGGAACTGGAGACTCTGACATAAAGTCAATTACTCCTTCTTTTACTCAGTTCTCTAACTCACCTATCATCATTAAGGACAAGTACGCTATCTCTGGATCTGACGCTGCTCAGATTGGATGGGTTGAAGTTGCTACTGAAGATGGAACTGGAGGATATTTATGGTATTTAAAAGCTGAGTCTGAAACTAGACTACGTTTTGAAGATTACTTAGAGATGTCTGTAGTTGAAGGAACTAAAGCTGCTGCCGGATCTGGTGTTGCTGCTATCGCTGGAGATGTTAAGTACAAAGGAACTGAAGGTTTATTTGCTGCTGTAAAATCAAGAGGTAATATTTATTCTGGATTTGCACCTGCTGCTGGAGATTTAACTGACTTTGACGAGATTCTTAAAAACTTAGATACTCAAGGAGCAATTGAAGAAAATATGTTATTTGTTAATCGTCAACTTTCTTTAACTATTGACAACATGTTAGGTGGAGTATCTGCTGGACCAAACGGTGGTGTTGCTTATGGGTTATTTGAAAACTCAGAGGATATGGCATTAAATTTAGGTTTCTCAGGATTTAGAAGAGGTTCTTACGACTTCTACAAAACTGACTGGAAATACTTAAACGATGCATCTACAAGAGGAGCTGTTGCTGACGCGGGTATCGAAGGTATCTTAGTACCAGCTGGAACTTCTACAGTTTATGATCAAATTTTAGGAACTAACATCAGAAGACCATTCTTACACGTACGTTATAGAGCATCTCAAAGTGATGACAGACGTATGAAGTCTTGGTTAACTGGATCTGTTGGTGGAGCTTACACTTCTGATCTTGACGCAATGGAAGTACACTTCTTATCTGAAAGATGTTTATGTGTACAAGCAGCAAACAACTTCGTATTGTTTACTGACTAATACAAGAGTAAATTACTGTAATTCTTACCCTCGTTGTGTTGACGGGGGTAATTATTACTTTTATTAACATTTTTATTTTATTATATTATGGCAAATCAAGCTAAAAAAGCAGTAGCAAAAGCAGAGGTTGCACCTCAGCCTATAAAAACAAAACAAGCACCCGCTGAACCAAAATGGGAGATTAAAGATAGAACTTATATTTTAAAAGGTTCATACACTCCATTAACAGCTACTCTACCATCAAGACATTCTGGTAGATTTCCTTTGTTGTGGTTCGATGAAAAAACCGGGGAGCAAAAAGAATTAAGATACGCAACCAATCAAAATTCACCACTTGTAGAAAAACAAAAAGGTGAAGCAACACTTGGTCACGTGATATTTAAAAATGGTACTTTATTTGTACCTAAACAAAAACAAAATTTACAGAAACTATTATCTATTTATCATCCTTCTCTAAACGTTAAGTATTATGAGTTTAGTAAGGTGGAAAAAGCGACTGACGATCTAATTTATTTAGAAATGGAGATTGAAGCTTTAAATGCAGCTAAATCCATGGATATTGATCAAGCAGAGGCCATATTAAGAGTAGAAGTAGGTTCTGAAGTATCTAAGATGACTAGTAGAGAAATAAAAAGAGATCTTCTTATGTTCGCTAAGAATAATCCAGATTTATTTATTGATCTAGCTAATGATGAAAATGTACAATTAAGAAACTTTGCTATTAAAGCAACTGAAGCAGGTATAATAAAGCTATCAGCAGATCAAAGAACTTTTGTTTGGGCTTCTAATGGTAAGAAACTTATGACTGTTCCTTTTGATGAGCACCCATATTCAGCTATGGCAGCTTTCTTTAAGACAGATGAAGGATTAGAAATTTTTAAATCTATAGAGAAAAAGTTCATATAACATGTAATAATCAATATAAGCCGGCTGTTAAAAGCGGTCGGCTATATTTTAGTAAATAACCTAAAAAAAGTAAAAATGGCTATAAACATAAACTCAGTTTATAAAGCTGTTCTAGTTGTTCTAGAACAAGAAAAAAGAGGTGTTTTAACGCCAAATGAATTTAACAAAATAGCTACTCAAGCGCAGCAAGAAATTTTTACTCAGTACTTTGATGATTTAAATCAATTACTTGGCATGCCTCAAACTTCATTAGCTTACGCTGATAGGATGGCTTTGTTAGATGAAAAAATATCTATATTTAAAAAAAATGAAAACGTTGCGTTAACTAACAACGTAGCTATACCTACAGAATCTGTTCAAGAATTAGGTTCTGTTATATACAACAGCCCTATCGGGGGAGTGCCAGGTAGAGAGGCTCAAAGAATACAACAATACGAGCTATTTACAACTAATCAATCTCCTTTAACAGCTCCTACATCTTTCTACCCAGTATACATATACGAAGGAAATAAGATAACGTTGTACCCAGATTCTATACCAGATGGACCCGATGTTGTTCAATTGAATTACCTATTCTTTCCAGCTGACCCTAAGTGGGGGTTTGACGTAGATACTGAACTAGGGCATTATGTATACAATGAGTTAGATTCTCAAGACTTTCAGATACATAAATCTGATCAACCATTGTTGATAGATAAAATACTAGGTTACGCAGGTGTAATGACTAAAGATCAGTTTGTTATGTCTTTAGCTAATAATAAAGAACAACAAATAAACGTTAACGATCAAAAATAATAAACATGGCAGTAACAGATACAAAAACAACAACAGCCTTTATAACACTGAATGATATAATAAATAACTTTATAATATCATATACTGGGCCTGGTAAACTTATTCCAGATTCAAAAAGAACAGAAGTAATATTCCATGCTAGGCGTTGTCTGCAAGAGTTTGCTTATGAAACTTTAAAAAGTAAGTTTACAATAGAAGATACAGCAATGCCGTCTTCAAATCAACTTAACCTGCCAAAAGACTTTGTAACTACAATTGAGGTAGGTGCTAAGCCAAACCCAGGAGATCCATTTGAGGTTTTTACTCAAGTAAAATATGATCCAGTAACACCAGGAACTTATGAAGATCCAGGACCTAATAATTTTTCAATAGATTACGAATACAAGATTATGTATTTTAGTGTTTCTAACTCGAATTATGGTGATTTTAAGTTAACGTATTTATCAAACGCTCTTACGACGGATGAATCTGCTGCTATCCCAAAGCTAGCTGAAGAAGCTTTATACGCTTGTATGGTTTACGCTATATTAGCTAATAGAGAAAAAACAAATCCAAACTTACTACAAAGATTATTAATAGAAAAAATAGACAAATTAGAAAGATCAAAATCTAGATTAATTTTTACTAACTTTTCTGAATAAATAAAACAAAATGGCTATAAACGTAGATAAAGTATATAAGACCGTTTTGCTGATATTGAACAAAGAACAACGTGGCTACATGACTCCAGATGAGTTTAATAAAACGGCTACAAAAGTTCAGCTTGATATATTTGAACAATATTTCGACGACTTAAATCAGCAGCTACGTGTACCACAAGCAGATTTTGACTATAGTAATAGGCAGACTGATATAGATGACAAAATATCAACATTTAAATGTTTAGGCCCCTGTGCTACTGTTGGACCAAACGTGCCACCTTTTAATCTACCTATTGTAGATGATTTAACAGGTACAGCTATAGTTTACGATGATACTCCTATTGCTGGTGAGTTTGCTTTTTATAGACTAGGTACTGTCACTTATGATGATATAGAAGTTCAAAGACTTCAAAGAGTTGAGTTTTATAATATAGATAAATCAGATTTAACGTTGCCTAGCGAAAACTTTCCAGTATATCTTTATGAAAGCGGTAAGCTGGATATAAAACCTACAACAATAAAAACCAATGTAGAAGCAACTTTTCTTAGAAAACCTAGAAACGTTGTTTGGAATTTTACTTCAATAAATGGTTATTATGAGTTTACGACTACAAACTCCCAAGACTTTGAACTAAACACTTCTGAGCAAACTAACGTTATAAATAGAATACTTTTATACGCTGGTGTAGTAGTGCAAGATCCTACTATAATACAAGTTGCTGCTCAGCAAGT
>Ga0228645_1000024_pt1 | contig 22355 bp, 23 predicted proteins | sample 57DmetaG_FD_190072 | JGI IMG/M metagenome (GOLD analysis project Ga0228645, IMG submission 190072) | Seawater microbial communities from Monterey Bay, California, United States - 57D | ecosystem: Environmental > Aquatic > Marine > Coastal | place: USA: California | collected 2016-11-06 | reverse complement strand
TACATCTCGAAAATGGCTGAATTGTTCTCATGTTCAAACACTTCAACCTTGACACAATTGCATCTACCATCGGTCAGCTCATCAACATAATTGTCTGCAACTATGTGACACCACTCTGCAAATTTCTCGATACCCACTCCATCCATGATTCTCAAATCACATACACCGGCTTCATTCAATTTTTTGAACACATCCAGCTTAGGGTCGGTCTGAGAGATGCATGTTGTATGATCGAATTGATTCTGCATCAATTTTTTCAGACCTTTCAATCCACCGAAATCAACAACCCAATTGTTTTGATCTAGGTGTTTGGCACTGAACCAAAATTTAGCAGTGAGTCTGTAACCATGTAAAAATCTGCAATGGGAATCTGCCTGAGGTTGTCGGAACGCGCAGCTACCCAGTTCAATTATCTTTGTACTTGTAAACATACATCTATTATAGTAACTTTTGTACCGGAAGTCAATTACCAGACATTAGTTTTTTCAGATTGTTTACACTTTCAGCAAATTGAACCCCAGATTGGTTACCAGCTGCGAATCGACCGGTTTTAGGGTCACGTACAGATGTTTTGGGCTTGTCAGATTTCTTTTTCCCTTTCACTTTGTTGTTTTTATATTGACTACGTGAAATAATCTTGAAAGGGCTGTCAATGTTGTTGGGATCTGACAGCACTAGATAACCGTATATTTGCCCGACGTTCCCTTTGGGTGAGATCTCTTCTGGATCTTCCTCCGGTTCGGTTTCCGGGTCTGATGTTTGTTTGGGTTTGTAGAGATTGCCCAGCCCGGCGGTATTGATTGCCGATATAAATTGAGACCATTTGTTAGCTAGATTTTCCAACCTGCTAGGATCTACATTGTTGATACCTAGTGTGTTCGCGAATTGTTTGACGGTTTGTAGAGTGGCTTGTTCTTTGATTTCTTCCCAATCAGACACATCCATGGAACCATCTTCTTGTCTACCAAACTTGCCTTGTCTTTCCGCTCCAAGCTCCGGATCAACGATTTTCATGGCGTCTAGTAACATGTTCTTGTCTTTCACCATGTCAGCAGCTATATCAGCATTCATCTCTTTGCCGAGATATTTTTTAACAATGCTCTGTAGTTTTGTGACTTGTTTATCACCTTTCACTTGAGATATACTGTTGTTCGTCATCCGCCGGTCTCTTGTTTTTCGACCAAATTTTGATTTTTGTTGTTCGCGACGGCTTTTGTATTCATTCAATTGACCGTATATCAGATGTTCTATTGTTTTTAAATTCTCATTAACCGGTTGAGCTGGTTGAGACGCGGGTTGATCCTTTTCATCATATTCGAACTTTATTGTTAATGGTATACTCGAGTTGAAATTGGATCGATCTCCAGAGTTCTTGGCCTGACCAAAAAGTCTCAGTCTTCTGTTTTCGTCTGCGTCAATATGATCAAATTCAAAATAACCAGGATTACCGTTGCTGAACCCGGTGGTTATCTCTCCAAATTTATGAGGTCTATTTTTTTGATCATAGTATGTGGCTCCTTGTACTGGTATTATTGTTGCACCATTTTTATATACATTCTTGATACTGTCTATAGTACCTACAGCTTTATCAATAGCACCTAACAACCCACCAGGTTTTTCCGATGTACCTAATTGTTGATCGCTCACCGCGGGCCCTGTTGGACCAACAGGAGTAGATGTGGTTGTGGTTGGAGGTGGTGTGATGGTGGGTGACTGGTTTTGATAACCAGTGTTGAAGCCGGACTGGAAATCGTTCTTCATGTCACTACCTGCTTTTTTGAGCTTCGCTAGACCAGTACCCAACGCGTTACCAACGTTAGACAGCAACCCCTCGTTGTACAGTCCATCTGACATTATGTATAGTTTGAGTATTTTTACAAATTCATCATGCTCAACTCCTTGTTCCTTCAAAAAAGATTCCAAATGTTGTATGTCGCTGGCGTTCAATATGTTGTGATGTGTCACATCTGTTTCGTCACACTTACCGATTTGCATTATATAATTCAACGCGAAGTTTTTAAAATCATCTAAAGTGCGTTGACCACATGGTTCAAGTTGCTCCGGGTCGAATTGTTGAATGTTGTTAGCTTCGTCTGGCGCGATCATCATCACTCTGATCATACCTTCATCTTCCTCAATAACATATCCTTCATATGCAGTTGCGTTTTGTAGTGAATGTTTTTGTTTCGGGTCAGTTCTGAGTCTCACTCTTTTTAGTGATTGTTCATTCGCTGTCAGTTTCACCATGTCTTTAAACTTCATACTATATTATTTATGATATTTATCTTGAATTAAAGAGATGTATATGTTATAATATTTATATGAGTCCAGATTTTAAATTACCTTTCGCAAATGGAAACCATCCTAGAACGAAGGAGGAAAAAGAAGAAATTATTGAGAATGCGGCTAAAGCATATGAAAAGTATATGGATGCCTTAGGGTTTGATTGGAGATCTGATCCTAACAGTGCTGATACACCACGAAGAGTTGCGAAAGCCTTCGTGAATGATCTTGCTGTTGGGTGTTATGATGAGCCACCAAACATAACAACATTTGACAATGTGGATCAGTATGATGGTCTAGTATTTCAAGGTAATATTAAAACTAACTCTTTCTGTTCACATCATCATTTACCCTTCATTGGTCAAACACACGTTGCTTATATACCGGGTAAGGATGGTCAGGTTATTGGTTTAAGTAAGTTAAATCGTATAGTTGAGTGGTTTTCTAGGAGACCTCAAGTACAAGAAAATCTAACTATGCAAATCCACAAGTATATCGATGAAGTATGTGTGGACAATAAAGGAGTGGCAGTACTAGTTTCCGCGAATCATACGTGTGCTGGGTTGAGAGGTGTGAAGCATGATAGTACCATGAAGACAGCCAGAATGAGTGGGGCCTTTCTCGATAAACAAGATATAAATACTAGACAAGAGTTTTATGATTTTGTGAGAGATATGAAAATATCATAATAAGAAATTTTATATGAAAACTATATTTGATAAAATAGAGCCGAAATATCTAGAGTGTACAACCGGTGTATGTGAGCATGCTGGTCACAATTTCAATGGTGTGTTGATATTCATCGCGATCGCGATGATATGCACTGTCAGTTTACTGAACTTACACCGACGATAGTATAGAATATACTTGCACCGGGTCCACATGATCCGGTAGATCTTCAGACACTTTGTCCGGATCATCAAAATTGTTACGTATGTTGGTGGCGCTGTAAGGTTCACCTGTTGGTTTCTCAACAACATCAACCGCGGTCATTTGAGGGTCAACAACATCCACATTCAATTCATTTTTAGCTACCCATGTCTGCACCCCAGACCATCTTTTCCAGTCATCGTCTTTCTTGCTAGAACCAAGTACAACTCTTGGCTTGATGATTGTTTCAGTCGGTGGGTTGTTACTCATTGTCTCAAGCGCTTCGTAGGTTGCTCCTACAGGAGAAGGTGTGGGTGATATCTCTATATCAACATTTCCCAACCCTGCGGTGTATATTTCTAAAATTTTCTTGGCCATCTCTGGGGTTATTATTTTACCGTCTTTTGTCTCACGCTGACTCTTGGCGCTGGGTGCTGAGATTAGCACCAATACTCTGTAAGCCAGTTGAGAGTACTGACGTATCATCTCATAATGGCCTTTGTGTGGTGGTTTGAAAGAACCAGGAACAATCGCCACTGTTGGCTTGGTAGACCAAGTATCACCTTGACGATTGTAAAAGTTCTTGAATGATTCCATTACAATTGTTTGGCTGGTACTGTCTGACCTACAGTGACTTGTTTACGTATGGCTCGCTGCACCATCACTTCAGCCAAGTTGCGTAAACCTTTCAAGTATTGAGCTTCAAGTTGTTTCACGTTGGCGACAGTCTGTTGTTTGCTGGATTCTGTTAAATAACTCTCCCATATCAAGTCGTTATCACGCTTGCTCTCACCCAGCGGTGGGTTGGATGCAAATTGCTTGCTCACATCGAAACCAGTGTCTCGCGCGGTGTCATGCACTTGATATTCAGGTTTTCCGTAACCACCAAACTTTTTGGGTATGTCGAACTGTCCTTGTCCAGGACCAGCTGTCATGTCACCATCTATACCAAGACCAGATGTTTCTCTAGCATTTATCATTTTCCAGAGTTCTTCTTGTTGTTCTGGTGGTAGTTGTTTTATATTGGCATCCATCATGGAAATGATATCAAAATCTAGACCACCATGTTCTTTTTGTATTGACACGTTACCAGTGGCTTGTTCTGTTGTCATGGTGGTTTTTATCTCGGCTAGCTTGATTGTTTCACCATTTTTATCGGTTATGGTGGTTTTGATATACGATTCAAATGTTTCCTCCCCGGTCATGGTCACTCCGGAATCATCAGTTATGGTGTTTGTTTCGTTGATCAATTTGTCGTAACTGGATATATTCACACCTTCGAAAAAGCTTCCCAATTCAAGACCGCTTTTCATCTCCATACACATCAAAATGTTGTCAGCTGCTTGTTGATCTAAGGCTCCGGAGGCCACAAGCTGATCTATATGATCGTCTATACCTTGATAGTTTATGTCAATATCATTTTTAGCTAGCTGTTCTGTGTCGTACAATGTACCATCAATCGCGTCTTCTCCGTCACGTACATTTTGCGCGATTTCATGATTTTTCATCAGTTCCGCGGCTAAATTTTGATCATCTTCCGGTAGGTCATTTAACATGTCAGTAGCGGAGCTGGTGTCAACACCACCCAATGCCCCTAACAATGCTATAGCCATCATGGCCAGCTTGATGTTGCGCGGATTTGCAGCTATTTTGAACAGCTTGGATGCATTTGGGTGCATCTCGGACAGTTCTGCTTTTTTATTAGAAATGTTGCTGTATGCTCTATTGTAGAGTTCTTGTGGGTTGTATTTCTGAAATGCATCTTTAACTTTGGTACCAGCTTTTTTCAGCATGCTGGTCATGTTGTCTAACACTCCTTCTTCTAGATACAGGTCATCTGTGTTGAACAGCACTTGTTCGATGTACATGTCCATTTGTTTTTGATGTTCCCACTGTTTCCAAATGGTGGCGCTTTCGTTGTAAAGTTTGTTATTTTTCATCATGCGAATTTTTTGTTAGGGTCGAAGTTCAATCTGCTGAACTCCTGTCGGTCGATTATTTTGATAGCATTACCGATGTGATCCACAGCCACAAATCCTTCTGGTTTGGTCACGACGAACGAACCATCTTCTTGTTCGATGAATGTGTCCATTGATTTGAGCTTGGATAGTTTGGTGACGAAAATGTTTTTTATGTCCATAAGCTTCATGTACAGATCGTACATCATTTGAATGTTAGCGGTGTTGGTGGTTATGAATTCCACACCTTTTTCCATGGCATGTCGTTTGCGTGCTTGACCTTGTTCAGTTTTCAGTTTGTCTATTGCTTTGGTGGTTTTTGTCACGTATCTAGTCATGAAAGAGTTGGCAAAAACCACCGGGTCTGTTTCAAATGTACCTTGTGTTTTGAGCGCGCTGTTGATATGAGCTTTGAGTTCCGTTTTTAGGTCTGAGATGTGTTCTGTATCATCTAAAAATTTAAACACTTCTTTTATCTGCCAGAAGTGATTCTTGCATGACCGTAGCATGTCGCGGATGTTGTCACCTTCTTGAGGTGTTAGATTCACTTGACCACTCACATCCTTGAATGTAGCATCATCAAACCACACACTTGGATGTTCATTCAGTTTGTTGGCTTTAAATCCAAAACTAGCTTGCATGTCGTGTATGGTGGGTCCACCGGTGTACATGGTGTGAAACACTATACCCATGTCAGAGTTTAGCATTTGTTGAGCGAGTTCAGAATTTGCTGGCACGGTGTACGTGATGGTGTTGGGCTTGAAAATGATGTGTTCCTCACCGTCAATTTGTGCTCTTCTGATGCTGTCTTTTGTGTACAACATGTCACCTTGCAACACGTAACCATCTATACCTAGATGTTTCAAGCACTTGAATGCTGTTTTCAGTTTTTTACGTAATGTGCTTTTATCTTGTTTGGAATCTCCACGCTTCACATCACCGTGATATTTGTTTATGTCGGTGATACGTTTGTTCATCTTGGGTTGTTGAGCAAAAACTCCCTTAGTACCTACAAAAAACTTACCATCAGCTGGATCTGTACCCACAAATATTGCCGGTGCCCCATCCCATTTGGTTGTGATGTCAACTGGTTCTTCAGTGTGACCTTGTAACGAGTCTAGCAAACCGGTGAACATAGAAAAGGCTCGCTCAACACCTTTTTCACCTAGATTTATTATCTCATCTTCAATGTGCTCCAGATGAGTGTTCTTACTCTCAACATGGAGTATGTAGTCTTTGAAGGTAAACATAACATTATTTATGTCGATCAACCGTTAACACTTATACCTATACCCTTGTTTCTTGAGTCTACACCAGGATTTGACACGTGTATCTGAGGCAGACGTTCCAGTTGCTTGTATAGTGACATGAAGCGATCTCCAACATCCTTAGTGTTATCAAACTTCAGATTGGCAGCTTGTAAAGTATCTGCGTTCAACACAACCAGTCTAGGGAAGCCATGAGCTGATTGATAACTAGTAGCCATCAACGCTGTTTGTAGTCGTTGCAAGAACACTTGACCTTGAGATTTAGACCCACCCCCTCCGGTGAGTTTTTGATCAAACAAACGCTTCAACACGTCTTTCTTTTTGAACACTTTTTCAGCCATGTTGATCAACGATAACACTTCTCCGGATTCCATTTGTTCTGTTCTCATCTCCACAAAAGCTTCTGCCATCTCTCGTGGTGACATGTCCCAGTCAAAATTGAACATGTATTGTGTTGATGACTGCCAGTTATAATCTGTCTTGCTGGCATTTACAGTCTGTAATGTAGTTAAATTTTTCAACAAACCGTTCAGAGGTTTGCGCGCTGCATCTGTCATGGCTCCGTTGACATGATGATTGTTGTTGGCAGTGTCTATATACGAGTTCAACGCGTCATGTTCGATTTTTGCAGACTCTGGTGTTATCACATCTGCAATCTTACCGGAGGTTACTATCAGGCTCTGTAGCTTGTCTTGTAATTGCTTGAATATACCTGGTACATTTGCTTCTTCTTCACCAGGTTCTTCACCAAAAGCGGCAACTGATTTGTTAGCAGTTTTTTCCACATTTTTGAGTTTGTCAATAGCCACACCAGAGAGAGCGTTTATCTTTTGTTGTATCTGCAAACCTTCCACTTGAGAGAAGTGTTGACCACGAGGTTCAAGTGTGGCTAGATATTTGTTGGGACTGGACGTGTTGATCTGTTTGGTGAAATCGCTGCTACCTAATCTGCCACCTTCTCCTTTGATCTCTATCTCTTGTCCATCAACTTGTAAATCCCCAACACTACCCTTGGTCGCGTTTGTGAACAGCGTGAGACTCACCTCACCAGGACCCACACTCACCGTGTTGATTTTGGGTTGCACCTGTTGTGTCAGATCTGCGAACAGTTGTTGCCATTGTGGTGTCAAGTTCATGACTTCTGAATCTAGACAATCTGTCAAATTCCACACATTGTTTTTGTTTAAAAATGATTTTATTTTACCTAACTTACCCTTCTCTTTTTTGGTGACTATTTTGAGCAACGCGTCTATGTTGATGTCATAATCTAGAAATATCTCCAACACACGATTGTCAATGTCCGCGATCTCTTCCCAATCGCTCAAGCGTAACAATCGCTTCACCAGAAACTCGGTACCACCCTCGCCTTTGGATAACACCAAGCGTTTGAGTCTCATGTAGTACTCGTCTGGAATTGTACCCAACACCTCTTGTTCAGTACCACCGGTGGGTATGCCGATGATCTGCACGTCTTCTTGTATCGGTTGATACATGTTAGAATAAGTGTCGGACAAGCTTTTGTAAGGCTTGTCACGTTTGGATCGAGGGAAGTAGTTCATTGATTTATATTAACATCACTGTACTGTTTCATCAACTGTACAAATTGATTGAGCATGCTCTTGCTGTTTTTCTCGTTGATGTTGTTCATGGTGTCTTGCACCGCATCAACTCGATCCTCGTTGTCACCACGTGTCTGTTGACTGTTGATCACGCTGATGATGTCTTGTTTGACTTGTTCAGCGTTCTCTTGTGTGACAGTTGGTGTGTCGATTTTGCTCAATGTGGACAGATCGGTGTCCTGTAAATTTATCACCAGCGCCTTGAGCAACAATCTCACCAGAGTCACTTCAGCAGCTGGATTCATGCCGTCGGCAGCTCCAGGACTGGCGTCTGGTTGTTCACCTGCTCCAGGTGCTGGGCTAGGAGCCATGTTTGGATCCATCGGTGGTGCAGCTGGTGGAGCAACCTCTTGTTCGTTCAACGACACGATGTCGTTGATGATCTCGTTGAACTTTTTCAACGTTAAGCCCCTATTTGTTTGGTCTTTTGTTGAGCGTCAGCGCTGGTGGTGTCAGCTTTGTTCTTCTTGGCTCCGGCGAGGTTTTGTCGAGATTTATGAGCAGTCAACGTGGCGTCATGAGCAGCATCTTCAGCAGTATCTGTGTCCTGCTTGGCTTTGCTCACTTCTTGTGCTTGACCCTCGTTGTCTTTCTCTGTCTCATCCTCGTCAGTACCATACTCAGACACTATGCCTAACTTTTCATACTGAGCTTCTATTATCTTCTGGAAACGTTTCATGATATTATTTATACAAATATTGTAAATTTATACACTGTTGGTTGTTTTTATTCAACCACAACATGGGATAGAATTTCATTAACTAACGTTTGTATCATCATGTCATTAGATAGCGTTGTTTCAAAAAGCTTTCTATTGTTGTGTATTATTTGATCATACTTATCAGGACACTTCTCTATCATTTCATATTTTTCTTTTAAGTCTGACAAGTCCCAATTGATAGGTATATAATTTTTCCATGGTTTTATTATATCGCTTTCCCAACCAACCAACATTTTACACTTACCAGGTTGATGTTTACATTTTAAAGTTACTCTGTTACTTGCTATAAATGTATACGCTTTGGTACTGTAAGTATGACCTTTGAGATCTATAAAATATTTGTATTTTTTGATTAAATCTCTAATGTCATAGTACTTTTCCGGTGTAGCCGCATTGTAGATTTTAGTCTCGAGATAATCGAATACATGTGAATCTAGAGTCATATGATTGTATTCTTCTCGTTGAGGTTTGGAACCTGGGCGCTCTATACTACCGAAACCAACAACCTTGTTAGTCGTTGGAACCGAATGCTTGTGTGAAATTTCACCTACAAGCCCGGAGTAGATGTCGCATATGGTTTCTATCGGAAAGTATATATCATGTAAATCTATAGTAACACGTGTTCTAGGTTTAAGTCGACGTACTATATTATATTTGTTCAACCTCGTGAGGAGATCAGTTACAAATAGTGACACATTATTAATGTTGAATTTGTGACTCCACGGGCGGTAACCAAAATCAATCGATCTACACACCACACGTGGTTTTCCAAGATTACAAGCCTCATGATCACCGTATTTATATACTACATCTAAAGTAACATTTAAATGAGGTTTACTGTTTAATTTTATACTCATTTATTATATCAATATCTTTTTAAATTGTTGAGAATTGAAGAATTTATCCTGCAACTCTGTCAATCCTTGCGCGATCACAAATTTATGCAATTCATACAAGCTACAAGGTTTGACTTTTTTCAACGTTCCGTACAACATGTCCACCGCGTCTCCATCGCGATCAGACACGAGCTCCATGAATGAATCGTACGTACAAGGCACGTACATGAGGCTCACACCGATCAATCTCATGAGTTTTTTGGCGAATCTCTCGAGATACAACAGCAAACGATCCGGTTCTATATAATTGAACAGCTCTATGTGTCTGATCTCGTCTGTGTTGTATACAAACACCGGACGCGCAGTGGTGTCATGATTGTCCAGCACGTAGTTGGTAACGTGAGCAAGACTGTTATGTGTCAACGATCGACGAACATGCTTATCGTTGATGTTGATACAATCATCGATGATGAGGTTCAAATCGTACGCTTCATTCAACACATCCACGCTCACGTCTTCGAATATAGAATTATAATTAACTAGATCCACCCCATATAGATCTACAACGGTATTTTTCAGCATGGCTTTTATATTATAACTGATTTTCGCACAGTTGCAACAGGTTGTCTACATTTTTTTGAAAAAAGTCGTTAAACTCGCAAATTATGTAATCCTTCTTGTAGATGTGAAAAGAGTCTGGGATGTTGAAATCTTCGAAATGTTGTTGTGAAAACACTACACATGTACCGCAGTAACTGATTTTGAATGTTAAGAACCAAATCTTGTCCGTGTCTTCAGCTTGTTGTATCCAATCATCTAATTGTTTGGATGATGTGAATATTTGAAACCATGAAAACTTTTTGTACGATTTACACTCTATTTTCATGTTGTACAACTCTTCTGGTACTATCAAATCACCTTCCGTCAACAGTTTTTGAGTTTTTGATAACCGTAACAATCTAGACGAATTTTTGCCACCTACAAAAGCACCACTGTTAGGTACACGTTCAAAATTCAACTTGAACAACTTGGACAACCGGTCTGCGACTTCACGTTCACCACGATTACCTTTACTTTTACTTGAACTAGGCACTAGTATTATTTACATAGAGCTTTTCATATTTCTACGTTGCATAACAATAGACTCTTTTTTGGTTTTTTTACCACGTCTTTTTTTTCTTTTCTTGCGACGCTTCTTAGACTTGTTACCTAAAAATGTAGGAATTCTAGCATCACCAGGTGCATAACTATCCGACCCTCCGGGGAACATGCCACCGGTACTTGATGTGTCACCAAACGCGCCACCAGAACCAGCCACATTGTCTTCTTGTAAGATTCTTTCAAAATATTTTTTAAATAAACTCATATGGCATATTGGTTATAAATATGTTATAATATATATTTATGGACATAATCGAGCAATATATACTAGAATTGGAAAAAGATGTAAAACTAGACCAATTCAACATTAGAGATTGTCAAATGAAACTACCAGCTTACAAGCACAAGTGGGTTGGTAGATTGATGAGACACAAGTTTGAAGTTGTCAAGTTGAACCAGAAAAAACAAGATATTAAAAAAACAATCGCGGCTAAAATTCAAAACGCATCAACATTTAAAGTGTCAAAACCAGCTGCAGAGAAAGCATCAAATAACCATGAGAGTATAATAGATATATCAAACAAGATTAATGAGTTGAGCGTGGTGATTGAGTTTCTCGAAAAAGCGGAACGTATATTGTCCAGTATGACATTCGATGTCAAGAATCTAGTTGAGATAATGAAGCTCGAGACCACCTGATGAAAAAACTTCACTATGATTGGGAACCAGGAAAAAATGTCGCTACATTAAAAGGTGACATTGATATCTTCAATCATATCAGAGAAAGGTTCAGCGTACCAAACGAACAGGTCCGCTTTCAACGACGTTTCTCGAGATTCGCACCTAAGCGATTATACGCGATAACACCCACCGGTAGGTTCGCCCCTGGGCTGTTCTACGATATAAAGAGATTTGTCAACGAGACATATAAAAATGTAGATCAAACATATTCAGAAATATTTTTAAAAAATATAAAACCAGGTTACGTGATTGATGACTTGGCTAGCTTGAAATTAGATTTGAGAGATTATCAAAAAGACATAGTGAAGCAATGTCTTAAGATTGGTCGAGGAGTGGTGATACTAGCAACAGCCGGTGGTAAGACATTAACTACCGCTTGCTTGATCGAAAGCATATATAAAAAAACTGACGACCCTGAAAAGTTTAAATGTTTGGTTGTTGTACCAACTCTCAACCTGGTGCACCAGACATGTGATGATTTTGATAGTTACAATGTATCATTTTCTACATGTAAATGGACCGGTAGTGAACCATTAGATCCCACGTCCAACATAACGGTAGCTAACACCGGAATATTACAAAGTTCAAAAACAGATACTGAATGGGTTAAATATGTTGATTTGCTTGTGATTGATGAGGTTCACATGTTACGCAAAGGAAACAAAATAAACAAGTTAGTGAAAGAGATCGTCACACCAAACAAATTCGGACTCACCGGGACGTTGCCTGAATCACCACTGGATCAATGGAACATATACGGTCAAATAGGTCCGAAATTGTTTGAGAAAAATAGCAAACAACTACGTGATCTAGATTACATTGGTAAAGTGCTGACTCAAATAATTAAACTGGAATACAATTCCCGACCAGAACCATGTGAGAATCCCAACGACAAATATCGCAAAGAGATTGAATTTTTGATAAAGAGTGACTTCCGAAATTCTGCAGTTTCAAAAATTTGTAGCAACTTGAATAACAACTGTCTAGTGATGGTAGATTATATCGAACACGGACAATTGTTGTATGATAAAATAACTCAAAATATATCATCTAGACAAGTGTATTATATCAAAGGAGATGTGGAAATAGAAGAACGAGAACGCGTTCGCCAGCTGATGGAGTCTCATAATGACGTTATAATAATAGCCATTTCAAAAATATTTTCCACCGGTATAAACATCAAAAATTTACACTATATAATTTTTGCTGGAGGTGGCAAAGCCAAAATTAAAATTATACAATCCATAGGTAGAGGTTTAAGATTGCATAATGGTAAAAAAGATCTTATAATAATAGATATTATGGACCAGTTAACATATGGTATGAAACATGGTGAACATAGAAAAACTTTATATAATGAAGAAGAAATTAAATACAGCATCTCAACCATTAAAGAAAAAGAGAAAAAGAGCTAGTAGAAAAGATACTAACACATATGTAAATCAGAAAGAGTTTATGGAGGAGCTTCGTGCTTACTATAAATCAGATGTGATAAGTACAGAACTAGCCACTTATGTGAAAAAGATTGCCGAAGGACTTTCATTTGCCCCAAACTTCATCAACTACACATACAAAGATGAAATGGTGGGTGATGCTATACTCAAAATGGTACAAGCATTAGAATATAAAAAATTTGACATCGAGAACCGAGACAACCCGTTTGGTTATTTCACAACAATAGCATTTCATGCATTCATAAACAGAATAAAAAAGGAAAAAAGACAACGGGAAGCGATCAATGAATATCAAGAGCAAGTGTATCAAGATCTCATGAACGAAGGTACGGAAAACTCCGGAGCCCAAGTTTATGTAGCGGATAACACTGACGATGACGGTTGATAGTTTCACATTCAAACACAATCGTGTTTGTTGTATATCTGATATACATATAGGTGTTCACCAGAACAGTCAGATGTGGTTGGATATATGTGATGAATGGGGGGATTGGCTATTAAAAGAACTTAAACGTCACGACATTAAAGACATCGTGATATGTGGAGATTTGTTTCATTATAGAGATGAGATAGCTGTCAACACAATACACCATGTGACTGATTTCTTACACAAGTTTGATGATTATAACATACTGATGTTGGTAGGAAATCATGACGCATTTTACAAAGATCGTTCAGATGTAAACTCGATGAGCATTCTGTCCGGGTGGAAGAATATATGCGTTGTTGACAAAGAGCTGTTCCTTCATAACCATGGTGACCGCCGCATGGCGTTCGCCCCATGGGGCACTACCGCTGAACAGATTCCAGAATGTGATATATTGTTTGGACACTTCGAAATAGAGAACTTCAACTTGTCACAACATTTTGTGTGTAAACATGGGATAAAGTCTAAAGATTTGTTGAGTAAAACCGATCTAGTGATAACAGGTCACTTCCATACAAGAGAACAAAGGGAGTATAAAAATGGTCAGATCGTGTATCTAGGTAATCCTTATCAAATGGATTTCGGTGACGTGAAACAAACCAAAGGATATTACTTGTTGGATATTGACACAAGCAATTATACATTTCATGAAAATAAAATATCACCAACACACGAGAAGATATCGCTCAGCTCATTAGTTGAGCATGGTTCGTTAGATGAACATATAAAAAATATAATAAAGAACAACATAGTTAGATTTGTGGTAGATAAAAATATAGCTCCAGATGAAATAGAACAACTGTTGCGTATATTAAGCTCTTTCAAACCATTAACATTAACCACTGACTATAACATTAATTTTGATAAATTTGGTCTAGATAGTGATGAAACTGACCTGTCTGGAGTTAGTATTGAATCTGCAATTGACGAGTTTGTCAACTTGCTAGATGTTGACAACAAACAAAAAGTAATAGATTATACAACAGATCTATATAACAAGTGTAAATGAAGAATATAACATTTAAGAAACTACTGATAAAAAATTTCTTATCAGTTGGAGACACTCCTGTTGAAGTTGAATTCCGCCCAGGATTACACATAATAACTGGGATAAATAAGGACAAAGTAGACCGGAGAAATGGTGTCGGTAAAAGTACTATTGCAGACGCGCTGTATTTTGCTTTGTATGGTAGTACATTGAGAGAGCTTAAAAAAGAGTTCATATGTAACAATATATCACCTGGACGATGTGAAGTGTCTCTAACCATTGTAGTAAAAGACAAGCAACAAACAAATGAATATACCATAACACGTCTATTGAATCCGACCAAGTGTTATATATATAAAAATGGTCAAGACTGCACTAGAGACACAATATTAAACACAACGGATTATATAAACAAACTGATAAACACATCAGAGGATGTGTTTCAGAATTGTATAATAATGACCGTGAACAACACTGTACCGTTCATGGCTAAAAAACGTGTTGACAAGAGAAAATTTATAGAAGGTATTTTAAATTTAGAGGTGTTCAGTAGCATGATCAACATGTTACGCAACGAGTATAACGAGAAGCGTCGCGACCTGGAAACAGAATGTACTATTTATGATGAGGTTCAAACAACACTAAAAAACTATACAGAGCAGAAAAACATACACGACGCTAACAAAGCAACAAAGCTTGGTAAATATAAAAAACGACAGAGTGATAACGTAATAGAGCTTGAAACATTAAATGATTCGTTGAGAGAGATAAAAAAACTAGACTCAACAGAACATATAACAAAAATTGATGTGTTGAACAAACGTCTGGCTGTATGTAATGAAAAAATAAACACAACTACAACCAACATAATTGAACACAAGACAAACATATCTAACTATCTATCACAACTGGAAACATTGACCGGTGTGAAATCTGAACCAGTATGCCCCACATGTCTTAGAAAAATAGACAGTAACGACAAGAATCATATAGATAATGAAAAAAACAATATAAAACAAAATATAAAAATTTCAAAGAAATCTGTTGATGAACTAGATGAAAGTCTATCAAAACTTGAAAATGTCAAACACCAACTCAAATGTAGAATAGATGATAACAACAAAGCTGTAACCAACGCTAAACTGATCGAGCAACAAAGGGACAACTATAAAACCCGTCGCGCGCAATTGATCAGCTGGCAAAAAGAATTGGTACAAGATATTGACGAGCTGAACAACCAATCGAATCAGTTTGATACTCTAATCAAAGACACTAACAATCGAATAATATCTATTGAAGCAAATATTAAAAATATAAAAAATGTAATCAAAGATTTAGATGTAGTTAAATTTATTGTTTCAGAAGAAGGTGTGAAATCATATATTGTCAAGAAAATATTACAGTTGTTAAACAGTAAATTATCATACTATTTGAAAAAAATGGATAGTAATTGTATATTATTTTTTAATGAATACTTTGAAGAGCAGATCGTAGATGATAAAGGTAAAATATGTAGCTACTTCAATTTTAGCGGTGCCGAGCGTAAGAACATAGACCTGGCATGTCTATTCACTTTTATGGACATCAGGCGTTTACAAGGAGATGTATCCTTCAATGTGAGCATGTATGATGAATTGTTTGATAGTAGTCTAGATGAAAAGGGTGTTGATCATGTGATCAACATTCTCAAGGAACGATTAGAAAAATATAATGAATGTATGTATGTGATATCTCATCGCAAAGAAAGTGTCAATTTCACAACTCAAGCTGAAATTAGAGACGGAGAAATTATATATCTACAAAAAGAAAATGGTATAACGACCAGAATACCATTCAACCGGGAAATGAAAGTCTAAGATAATATGTTTGTAAACCCACTAGGACCATCTCTCAACCCATACGGTACCCCAATGATGAGTCCACCGGTACCAAACCCGGTCGTCCCGGATAAAGACCCGGACATACCACGGTATATTAATTTTTTAGCAGACTACACTGGATGCGGTCACTGGAGAATGCTCTGGCCAGAGCAAGTCCTAAATGTATACCGGCAATGCGTGATACAAAGCACAACCGTGATGATTACAGATCCTAGATATTTTACCGATGTCTCGTGTATACGAGTGCAGAGACAGTGTACACCTGGTCAAAAGAAATATATCGAACATCTGAAAAGCACTACTAATGCTCGATTGGTTTATGATATAGATGATATTTGTTTTGGTGAAGACATACCCGATTACAACCCGTTCAAATATGCATTCATCAAACCGGAAACCAGACAATGTATTCAAGACATAATGGAAATGTGTGATGAAATGACAGTCACATGCGACCGAATGAAACAATATTTCTTAAATAAAACAAATCAAAAAAATATCACCGTTCTACCTAACCGGGCACCTAAGTTTTGGATAGGTAATTTATATGACAAGAAACATGTCAGCAGCTGTTATGATAAATTCAGAAAAAAACCGCGTGTATTGTATGCCGGTAGCAGCTCGCATTTTGATATAAAACAAAAAAACAAACATCAAGATGATCTGTCACACGTCATACAAGCCATAGTGGCGACTGCGGACAAATTACAATGGGTGTTCCTTGGTGGTGTACCCAACCAGCTCAAGCCGTTAGTTGAGAAAGGACTCGTCGAGTATCATAAATGGTCGCATATGTATGATTATCCGTATCAGCTAAAAAAATTGAATATAAACATAGGTGTTATACCGTTGATGGATAATATATTCAATCGATGTAAGAGTGATATAAAATACATTGAGTACAGCGCATTAGGAATCCCGGCGGTCTGTCAAGATATTGATGTTTACAAGAGATGCAAACATACATTCAACTCCGGTAGTGAGATGGTTAACAGTATAAACAAAATCATGTCATCCAAAAAGCAATACATGTCAATTGTTGAGAGAAATTATAACTCAATAAACAATCTTTGGTTGGAGAACGAGCAACAGAGAGAAACTTTTAACGAAATATATAAACACGAGTATGGCAATCCAGGTCGAGTGAACATAAATAAACTAAATGACATCTAAAAAAACAACACCCTCATCGAAGAAAACTGTCAGTAAGCAAGACTCAACCGGTTCAGAATACAAAACTCAGTTGATTGAAGCAGTGGACATGAGTCGCGCGTTGGTTAGAGAGATAGACAACCTGATGTCTTCAAACCTACCACCAGCTCAAGTAGGTAAGGTACTAGGTGATGTAGTCACCGGCTTCAGCAAGCAAATTGAAGCGCTAGACCCTGATAAAAAATAGTTGAAACATAGCGTATAGTATCATATAATACGTTTGTGTATAGGAACGTAATATATGACCCTAAAAACGAGCTATGTAAGTTGTTCACATGGGACAAGTCCGGTAATCGAGTGTGTTATGATACATCGTTCAATCCATATGTTTATTATGAGACAAACGGTAAGAACAATGGAACTAGCATATTCAACACCAAGGTAAAGAAACGGTCATTCAGAACACAATACGATAGGTACAAGTTCATAAAAGACTGTGGTGTCAAGAGAGTTTTTGAAAATATACCAAGCGAGCAACAATTTTTAATAGATCAGTACTGGGAACAAAATGAACTTCCAGAGTTCACTCAACACCCGTTAAAGACATTGTTCATTGACATCGAGACATACTCTCCCGACACTTTTCCAGATGTAGAAAATCCAACACATCCAATAAATGTAATTACAATCTATGATACATTGCTAAACAAGTTTTACTCATGGGGTACCAAGCCATATGAAACTACAAACATAGGCACTTCAAACAACACCATATCTGAAAAGAGTATAATATATTGTTATTGCAAAACTGAAGCTGAAATGCTCAGGAGATTTTTAGATTATATCAACAACGATCACCCGGATATTCTCACTGGATGGAATAGCGAACTATTCGACATACCATACATTATAACTCGGATGGGTCGTATTCTAGATGAAGATGAATACAAACAATTAAGTCCGGTGGGTGATGTGTATTGCAGAGAGATAGCCGGTCAATTCGGTCGAAACCGGATGAGATGGTACATAAAAGGTGTCGCTAGTTTAGACTATCTAGATATATATAAAAAGTTTAGTATGGGATTGAGACCAAACTACAAACTTGATACAATTGCTGAACATGAACTTGGTGATAAGAAGATTGATTATGGTAATATTAATTTGGCTCAGCTCGCAGATGAAGACTGGAAAACATTCGTTGATTACAACATTCAAGACGTGAATCTACTTGTCAAGATGGAGGATAAATTACAATATTTGAAGCTATTGAGAATGTTAGCATATGTAGGTTTATCTCCATTAGAGAGTTCCATGGGAACCTTAACAGTCATCACAGGTGCTTCTGTCATTCAAGCGAGAAAGGATGGGTACGTCATACCAACATTCGTGAAGGAATACAACAAAGATGGTAAATATGAAGGTGCGTACGTAGGAGAACCAGAAAGAGGTTTTCAACAAGATGTCGTTAGCTTTGACGCTAACAGTCTGTACCCTAGTACCATGGTAACATTGAATCTATCACCAGAAACAAAGGTCGGTAACATAATAGAAAAGGATTCAGAACATGTGGTTGTTAAACATGTGAACGGTAAGATATTCAAACTCTCGCATGACAAATTTATAAAATTTGTTAAAAAAGAACAAATCGCGATCACCAAAGCCAAAGCTTTATTCACACAAAAAACCAAAGGTATAATACCTAAAATTGTGGATCGATTATATTCCCAGCGAGTGGAATTCAAAAAAGAACTGGATCGTTCTCGGCTGGAACTATCTAAACTAGATAAAAAAGATCCTAATTACCGGTACAAAAAGAATGAATCTGAAACATGGTGGGTGAAACAATACACTGTTAAGATTTTGATCAACAGTATTTATGGCTATTTTGGTAACAAATACGCCCCGTTAGGTGATCCGGATATCGCTCGTAGTATAACATTGACCGGCCAAGCGGTAATCAAGCAATCTAATAAAATATTGTTTGATTACGCTAAACAAGTGACTGAGAATGACAATTTGAGATTAGAAGATATTATTAAATATAATGATACAGATTCGAGTTACATAAGCATAAAAAATATAAATGAACATTTAGGTCAAACACTATGCGATGACACAGGCAGAGTGTCTAAACAAACATATAAAACGGTACAGGATATAGAAGATTACCTCAATGAAGGTATAGACCAATGGGCCAGATCTAATCTCAACAGCAAAGATCCTAGATTCGTGTTCAAACGCGAATGTATAGCTGATGTTGGCATGTTTCTCGAGAAAAAAAGATATGTACTACATGTTTTAGATGACGAGGGCATACCGGTGGATAAATTCAAATACACTGGTGTGGAGGTGGTGAGAACAACCATACCAGAACCGGTCAAGCCGTACATTAAAAAGATAATAGAAACCATGATGTTATCTAAAAATCTAGGGGCCACTAACAAACTACTAAATGAGACTTATGATATATTCAAAGACCTATCAGTAGAAGATATAGCATTTGGAATGGGATGTAAGGAGTATGACAAATACGCTAGTAAATGCGATGAATTCAACACATGTAAAGGCATGCCGATTCATGTGAAAGCTAGCTACATGCACAATAAAATATTGGAAAAGCTTGGATTAGAGAACGAATACGAACTGATAGGTAACGGAGACAAAGTGAGGTATTTGTATGTTCAGCAACCTAACAGATACGGTATCAACGCAATCGGTTACAAATACTATTACCCTAAAGAATTTAAAGAGTTGTTCAAGGTGGATAGAGAGTTAATGTTTGATAAAATCGTGTTTAGTATCATCGAGAGATTCTACGATTGTGTCAAGTGGAAGGCGAAAAAACCAGGAATGGCAGTACAGACAGACCTATTCGATTTACTATCAGTATAAAAAGAAGTTATAAATACTACCATATATGAACCACAAACAGACATTAGAACAGATAATAAAAGAAAGTAAAACTATATACAAAAATAGACCAAAAATAGCTATTGGAAGTGGTAAGCCAGACATGTACATTCCGGTTTACGAAGAACTATTTAAAGATATACAAGACAAAAAGTTAAACTTACTGGAAATAGGGGTCCGAGAAGGAACAAGCCATTTACTATGGGAAAAATATTTTAAAAATTCTACTATATATGGTTTGGATATAGGAACTACTAATTGCTTCATGAAGTCTCTTGAGACTCACTACCCAAATAACCGAATCATTGATAATTTAAATAAACAAAAAATATATAATTTCGGTAGAATCAAAGTAATTGTTGGCGATCAAACAGATGGAGAACTCATAAATAATAACATATCTTGCGACCTTGATATCATAATTGATGATGGTGGGCACAAGATGAGTCAACAACAACTATCTTTAAAATATTTATTTAAAAAACTAAAACCAGGTGGTATCTACATAATAGAGGATCTAGGTACCTGCAACCCTGACAAAAAAGAGAACCGACTAGATAACAGGTGGATAGATGTCCCGGACCTCAAGTTCACAACTGTAAATTTTCTAAAAAATATACATAAAGAAAATATAGATTCGTTTTTTATAAAAGGAAAAGACCTGAACTATATTCAGGATCGGATAGAAAGTGTAGAGTTCCCAGTAAAACATCCCAAAACCGGCTCCCATGAGCACTTCGCTGTTATTAAAAAGAAGAAATAACTAAACTCCGAAAACTACGATACCGATGCAAAATAAAAACGAAAATTTAATTTATATTGTAAACACATATAGTAGAAGTGAAGATTATCATTTCCAAAATAATGTCAATCCAGGTGAACCTAGCTTTTATGAAACATTAAATGATTATTTGATACCTAAAATTAAACGTTACGCGACTAGAGTTAATGCAGATATTGTTGAGGATACCAAACCATGTAATCTAGACATATTCAAGGACGTTCAAATCACACCATGGAATGATTCTTGTGTTCTTAAAAAATGTTTATTTTTTGAATGGGCTAGTAAACAACCGTACAAAAAAATACTACATATGGATACAGATATAGAGATTGTCAACAGGGCCGATAATATATTTGAACTTGACACACAGTTTTCGATGCTACCTGTATGGAATTCCCCGCAATGGTTAGCTCAGATAAAACATGCAATGAACGTAGACTTACCACCGGAAACACTTGCTTACAATGGAGGTGTGATCATAATAACACCGCAAATCGCCGGGGAAATCGCTCAAACCATGTTAGATTATATTGATAAAGATATGTTCACTCGTGAAGCACCTAGATTGAACACAGGTACAGGTAATGGAATGGTATCATTGTATGACATGCACTACATGACAATGGCTTTTTCAAAAACGGGTTGTGTACCGGATAACCTTGATGCTGTATGGAATAAAAACTGGAAAAAAATTACAACCGATACAAATTTTATTCACTACGCAAGTAAAGGAAAACAGTATATAACACAAAAATACTGTGATATAATAAATGCAATCAGATCAAATAACGCGTCATACGCATAAAGATCTAATTACATAAATTATTTTAACAAACAACTTGCAAACACTGGTGATATATTATATCATATACGTATGAGCCTTGAATTAAAAGTAATTGTCGATGCCGCCGGAAGAACAATTGTCGGTGAGTATGAGTCAGAATCCAAAACAGAAGTTGTTTTACGAAACCCCGCGACGTTGTTCATTCAACCAAATCAACAGACCGGCCAGCTGGCAGTACAGTTGATCCCATTCTTTTTTCGTGAGTTTGTAGAAGAAGCTAAACGTCCGACCGGTCTTGCATGGACTTTCCACAAGCAAGCAATCGCTTCATCTGAACAATTTGACTTAGACGCTAGACTATATGACCAATATGAAAAAATGATGACCAAGGAAGCCAACACCAACCCTCCGGCGATTGAAGATGGTGAGATTGTAGGTGGTACTGCAGCATCCAGAGCCAAAGAAGTCAAGATGTTCGACGAAAAGGAAACCACAACTGTAGATGGTTAAGAAGAAAAAAACAGACATAAGCGCTGATGCGATGAAAGCATTAGATGCGCTAGACAAGATGAATGACCA
>Ga0228645_1000018_pt1 | contig 25772 bp, 29 predicted proteins | sample 57DmetaG_FD_190072 | JGI IMG/M metagenome (GOLD analysis project Ga0228645, IMG submission 190072) | Seawater microbial communities from Monterey Bay, California, United States - 57D | ecosystem: Environmental > Aquatic > Marine > Coastal | place: USA: California | collected 2016-11-06 | reverse complement strand
AGTTAGAGTTTGTTAAGCATCTTAAAAAAATTCAACAGGAGCATGATTTTAAAATTATTTATGAAGTAGATGATGTAGTGTTCCGTGAAGAAATACCTGACTATAATAAATTTAAATTTGCGTTTGATACTGAGGAAGTAAGAAAGACCGTTGTTGATATTATGGACTTGTGTGATGAAGTTACACTTACTTGTGATTTTATGCGTAAGCTTTTTCAATCGAAACTTACCAATCAGAAAGTAACTGTTATACCAAACTTTGTACCATACAACTGGATGGGGTATCTATTTAACCGCTCACGCATACAATCTGCATTTGAAAAGTTTAAAAAGAAACCACGTATCTTGTATACAGGTTCTGGTGCACATTATGATGTTGCGAATAAAACTGGTGGTAAAGATGATATGTCTGCAGTCAATCATATTATCCGTAAGACTGTAGATAAGTATCAATGGATTTTTGTTGGAGCATATCCACCACCGTTACAAGATTTAGTTAAGTCTGGTAAAATTGAGTTTTATAGGTGGAAGTCATTATTAGAGTACCCTCAATTTATAACTAATCTTGATCCCCAGCTAATGGTAGCACCTCTTACCGTTAACAATTTTAATAATTCTAAGTCTGATATTAAGTTTATTGAAGCTTGTACTATGGGTATTCCATGCTTATGTCAGGATATGCATACATATTCAACAGCACCGGACGATCTGAAGTTTAGTACTCCGGAAGAGTTCGAAGAAAAGATTGATTGGATAGTTAACTGGAAAAATCGTAAACGGTATTTCAGTAACATTGGAATGCTTCGTGAAATAGGAGTTGATCGTTTTCTAGAAAAACCAGAAAATATTGGCGCTCATATGGAAGCATTAACAACACCATATGGGTCACCAGAACGAAAGTACCTTAAGAAGTGGAACCCTTAAGGAACTTCGCTATAATGATATTAGATGTATCGTAATGTAGTTTATAACGGCCGCGAAGGTACGGTTACTTTATTTGGTTGGAGCGAGACTGGTGATCGTATTCGTAGAGAGTGCTCTTTCGAGCCTTATCTCTATACGGAAGACCCTCGTGGGGAAAAGACCTCTATTTTCGGTACTAAGGTTAAGAAACGTTCCTTTAATACTGGGTACAATCGCTATAAGTTTCTTCAAGATTCTGGAGTTAAGCGTGTCTTTGAGAACTCACCCCCAGCGCAGCAGTTTCTTCTTGATATGTATTGGGAGGAAAACGAAAAGCCTGAGTTTAATAGTCACCCTATCAAGTATTGCTTTATCGATATTGAGACTTACTCTGTTGATACTTTTCCTGATGTAGATGATCCTACTCATGTTTGTAATGTTATAACTATATGGGATAACTTTAGTAAAAAGTTTAATACGTTTGGTATTCATGAATATACGGGTAAAGGTCGTGATGATATGATCTACCATTACTGTAAAACTGAACGTGAGATGTTCTTAGCTTTCCTTAAGTATATTGAGAAGCAGCACCCTGACGTTATTAGTGGTTGGAACTCTGAAGGATTTGATATTCCTTATATTGTTAATAGAATGGAGCGTATCTTAGGTCAAGAGTATGTAGATCGCCTATCACCTCTACGTAATGTTTATTTTAGAATGCGTAAAGGTACGTTCGGTCGCGAGCAAAAGCGTTACTACTTCGATGGTGTTGCTAATCTTGACTATCTTGATGTGTATAAACGATTTTGTCTTAAGTTGCGTGAGTCATATAAGCTTGATGCTATTGGTGAGCTTGAGTTAGGTCAGAAGAAGATTGATTATGAAGGCTTAGCCCTTCATGAACTTGCTGATCAGGACTGGAATAAGTTTATTGACTACAACGTTCAGGACGTTAACCTTCTAGTTGAACTGGAAGAGAAGCTTCAATACATTCCTCTACTGAGAATGCTGTCTTACGTTGGTTTAACTACTTTAGAAGGTGCTATGGGTACGATTGGTGTTATTAACGGAGCGTTAACTATACGTGCACGTAAGCGTGGTGAGGTTATTTCTACCTTTGTGCGGAGTGGTAATAAGGACCATAAGAATCCTGGTGCATATGTTGCTGAACCTAAGCGAGGCTTCAAGGAGAACATCGTGTCCTTTGATGCTAACTCTCTATACCCTAACGTGATGATCTCTCTTAATACTTCACCTGAAACTAAAGTTGGTAAGGTTGAGAAGAATGATGGTAAAGAAATTACTATTCAGCATAATTCAGGTAGGTTGTTTACATTAAGTAAGAGAGACTTCGTAAAGTTCCTTAAAGATGAAAAATGTGCATTATCAAAAGCTGGTTTCCTATTTAGTCAGAAGAAACGCGGTATTATTCCTGAGTTTCTTGAATACTATTACAATCAACGGGTTGAGATTAAGAAGAAACTCTTTACTAATACTAAAAAGCTTAAAAAGGACCCAGGCAATATCGACCTTAAGTACGAAGTCGAGCGCCTCAATACCCAACAAATGGTCATTAAGATTTTGATTAACTCTTGTTATGGTTATATGGGTAACAAGAACGCTCCTATTGGTGATGATGATATCGCTGCAAGTGTTACCTTAACTGGTCAAGCGGTTATCAAATACTCTAATGAGTGTCTCAAGAACTTTATTCGTAATGAGGTCGGTGTAGATAATATATCAGAGCATGATCTTGAAGAGTGTATTGTTTATAATGATACTGACTCATCCTATATTTCTATTGCACCTCTAATTAAAAATGGTGTTAAGTTTTGGGAAGATGAATCGAAAGGCCTTATTCATCAGGAAACGTATGATAAGATTCAAGAGATTGAAGATTGTCTTAATAAAGACATTACCGCATGGGCCCGTAAAGCCTTGTTAACAGACGATCCACGTTTTGTATTCAAGCGTGAGTGTATTGCTGATGTTGCTACCTTCTTACAGAAGAAGCGGTATGTTATGCATATCCTTGATGATGAGGGTATTAAGGAGAATAAGTTCAAGTATACAGGTGTTGAGGTTGTTCGTACTACAATGCCTAATGCTATCAAACCGTACGCTAAGGGTATTATTGAGACTATGCTATCAACTCAGTCACTAGCCAAGACTAATAAAGTATTCAACGAAGCGTATGAGACTTTTAAGACTCTATCACCAGAAGAGATTGCTTTTGTAATGGGTATTAAGGGATATGAAAAGCATGCTGTTCAATGCCGTGAGTGGCAAACAGTCAAGGGTATGCCTGTGCATGCTAAATCTGCTTACTACTATAATCAGATACTTGAAAAGCTTGAGACTGGAAACAAATACGAGTCTATTAGCTCTGGGGATAAGGTGCGTTTCATGTATATAGAGACTCCCAATAAATACGGCCTGTCGTCGATGGGGTTCAAGTATGAATGGCCTGACGAGCTTAATGACCTGTTTAAGATTGACTATGAGAAAATGTTTGATAAAATTCTCTTCCAATCGATTGCTCGATTTTATGATAGTGTAGGCTGGTCTATACGTAAACCATCTGAAAATGTTCAGACCGAATTATTTGATTTATTCTCATAGTAGAGTAAATAGTAGTATGGCTGAAAGTTATTTAGATAGACCAGAAGATGATAATACACCAAAAGCACACCCAGCATACAATAGGGGTAAGCTAGCAAGTACTGTTTACTTCCTCAAGTTAATTAAAGGTGCTGTGTCAGGAACAGATGTTGGTGAAGGTCGAATTGGCTCACCACAAATTGAAGCTGCACGTCGCGCTATCCTTCATATGTCCAGCGCGTTAATACACGCTAGTGGTAAATCTACATATCTATCAAAGCAATCAGAAGAAGCTTTGGAAAAGGCTCGTGAAGAACTTGAAAAAATTAACGTTTAATATTAATTTTCTCTACGATCTTCAGCTTTGTAATATTCAATACGATCGTGCCAAATAGGAGACGCTAATAGTATAGCAGGGTTTAATTTACCTTCTTTTGTTAATTGAAACATATGAGACATCCAAGTTGATTCAAATGGATTTTCAAAAACTGTATCTATAAACATTTTTCTATTACCTTCTTTACTTACTATCATAGGCCAATTACCATAATAAATATCACCGGTAATATATGATACTTCATCTACGGTGTTTATAGTTCCAAAACTAGTTTTAGGACAATTTGGATCTAATCCTATCTCTGGTAATGAACAATAATTCGGCCAGTAAGTCTCTCTAACCGATTGTGGTACATTATACCACGAGCATTGCTTATCATTGTCAAAATATACTTCTGTAAATGAAAGTTTTAAAAAATCAAACTCTTCAATATACATAATTTTATGAATTACTTCGTAAATGTTATCTATATATTTACGAAAACCATTTCTACAAAACTTACCTTCCTGATCTGTTGTATTAAATGTCATATCATCTTCAAAAAACAGCATATAATCAGCATCTGATTCGTGAAAATGTTCTGCAACTGCTTGCCTCCCTCCGCAGATACCCGTATTGTTACCTAAATGCAAATATTCAAAACCATGTTGTTTGGCAATAAGTTTATTTTCATGTATCGCTTGTTCATCAGTTGAATTATCAAATATAAATTTAGAAGGGTGAGTCATTAACCCATCTGTTTGATTCATTGTGTTAATGGTATGGGTGAGTTGACCAGGCATATTAAACGTTAGCATGTAAATATTTGTACTTACTAACTTAGTAACATTATTTGGTACTAATTTTTTCGACTCATACCTTTGTTTAATAGCATCCCCATCAATTTCTACCAGCTGTGCTGTGTTGTTAATAACATCAAAAGTAAATGTACCTACCCATCCACTCTCTTCAAGTTTAAATCTTCGATATGTATAAGGGTCTCTATGAGCCATAATACTAAAAATTGACTCTTCTGTACCCATATACCCATCTGCTAAAGTTTGCTCTAACAGCGAGTAATATTCACCATTAGCTTGGGATATAGCTTTCTTATGACCTCCAAATAATCCTCCTCGGCATACATATTGTATATCTTCACCGGCATATTTATTTATATCAGGGTATAAAAATCCATGAATTTCACCTGCAGGTTTATATGGAAAAGATAAAAACATAAATTCCTCTGCAGAAGTATACTCATGTAATCTATCTATAACTGGTTCATCACGCAAGTGACCTTCAGGAGTAGTAAGGGTAAGTCCAGCATCTATCCAATAAAAATATTCAGTATCGAAAGGGTTATAAATAGTAACATCATGTAGCATAAACATTTTAGATTGTACAATTGGATTATACCACTCTAAATTAAGCTGTGGTGAATCCCACAACCAACCATGTTCACCGGTTCCTAACTTCCAAGACTCTGATGTCCTAATCTCTTGCGTTTTATTCCAAAACGGATCATACATTAATTTTAAATCTTCAAGATTAAAAATTTTCACCGCAGTATTGTCACGAGATCTATGCTTCCATACAAACTCTTCCAAATCAGAAGGTATAAATAAAAACATATTTTTATCTACAGAAAGCAGTTGTTCAAAAGCTTTCATATATGTATCGAAAGGTCTATTTGCTCGGTTAATATCCCATAGGCCTGTTACTATAGTCGTATTATTCATAATTCACCTTCTATGGGTTCTGCAAAACCATGCTCTTCACTCTCTGGCCAGACGCGCCACTTAACAATATCTTCTTCGGTTTCAAACCACCTCCATAGTTTGCAATAACCATCAGGATCAGATTTGAGAGCTTCTATCTCTTCTTTGCTCGCGTCCTGTCTAAAGACCTCTTCACCACCCTTATTAAAGAAAGCTACTGCCCAGAAGATATAATCATCATATGGTACTTGATCATAGGTTAAATCTATACAATGCTTAAATTGCTTTACAAAAGAATCATCATATTCACTTTTACTTGTATATTCCGGATTTGGAGGATGTAATCTATCAAGAGTATAGCGTTGAAGCTTTTGATCTCTAAATCTTACCCCTGCATATTTTTCATAATCCTGTAAAGATCGCACTTTACCAAATCCGTATTTATTTTCCCCTGACTTAAACTTTTCATTATTAATACCAAGTAATTTTCTTACTCGTTTATATGATTTAAGATTATCTTTTTGCCAAGTTTTACTATCATCCCAATGTTTTGTAGCAGATTTTCTACCATAATGATGCCATGCTAGTAATTTATTCGAATGATATATATCATATCCATGTGTAAATGCCCTCACTCCAATAGTTATTTCTTCTCCATGAAAGTACATTTCCGGATCATGTTGCACATCCACACTAAACTTACCATCTGTAAAAGCAAAATGAGCTGAGTAAAATCTGCCACGTACAGGTCCTCCAAGTGATTTCCAGTTAGGTATCGCTTCTGGAATAGTATGTAGCGGACCATCATGACCGAAATAATTATATGATAACATCCATGGATCATGATCAATAGGCTTACCAGTATCTATATCATAAGCAGGTAAATAACCCGTAATTAAAGGTTTCTTAGAACCATTAAGCTGTAATCCTGCGTACATGTTCTTAAGCTTAATATCCCAATTTTTAACAAACCGGTGATGTGAGTCTAATTGAAGAGTAAATTTTTCTTTATTATAATGTTGTTGTATAAGATTCCTAGCCCAGCAAGCACCCTTTGAGTCTTTGTAGTTTATATCCAATATAGTAAATCTTTTATCATCTATATATTCATCTAAATTATCCCACTCGTCTTCTACAGAATGTTGCCAACAAATACAAATATGTAGTAAATCTGGTTTACTAGCTTTGGATAGAAGATCTTTTAATGTAGGAAGTAGCTCCTTATCCCTATAAGCTGCTATTTGAACAAAAATAGAACTATTAATATAGGCATTTTTCATAATTATACTTATCAATAGTTTTATAAATTACCAGTAAGCCTTTCACACCAACCATCAATGGTTGAATAAGGCCACACAACGTAGTACTCAGGTATAGTAGCAACTTCCCCCTCTACCCATATATTAATAATATCTCTGGATAGTATTGTGTTTAGCTCTTCCCCTGATATATCTTTTCTATATAAAGTATTATCATCTTTATCATGAAGGGCTACAACTATAAACTCAATATTATCTTGTGATATTTTATTTTTATCAATATTAAGGCAGTGCTTGTAAAATTTGCTCCAATTACCATCAGGGTCATTTGGTGGAATGCAACCATCTATAGTTTCTTGCTGTACAGTTCGATTAGAAAAATTTACACCGGCAAAAGCCTGCCAATCCTCTATTGATCGTTTGTCACCTAACCCATACTTACCATATTTTTCCGTATCACTACAACTCTCTCCATCTATACCTAAGAGACCTCTCATAAGACTGTACGTTTCATCATTATGCTCTACCCATTTTGTATATGTATCCCAATGCTTATCTGGTCTATAGTCTCGAGAAAATTCATGGTAAGCCACTATACGGTGAGGGTGAAAAATATCATATCCATGCGTAAATGCCCTTACTCCAATTGTTATTTCTTCTCCATGAAAATAATATCTTGGATCATGAGGAACCTCTTTACAAAACTGTCCCACTGTAAATGCAAAATGTGCTGAGTAAAATCTACCTTTAATTGGCATTGTTCGCTTTTCCCAGTCTGGTACAACAGATGGTTTAAAAAATACAACACCATCTGGTGTAAATCTATCAAACACCATTTGCCAAGGATCCTTACCCCATTCGGCTTTAGGTAAGGATGGATGAAAAGATGTAATATATCCAGTAAGTAGAGGCTTTTTATAACCATGTAGTTGGAGTTGTAAAATCTCGTTTTTTAATTCTGTATCCCAATGCCGCTCAAATCTATGATGAGAGTCTAGTTGGAGAGTAAAATCTTCGTTATTATATTTCTGTTGTATAAGATGTCGAGCCCAACAAACTCCTTTAGATTCTTCTGCTTTAACATCGACGATAATAAATCTGCTATCGTCTATATATTCATCTAAATTATCCCACTCGTCTTCTTCGGAATGTTGCCAACAGATACATATTTTAAGATTTTCCGGCTCGTCTGCTTTATTAAGCATATCTTTTAAAGTCGGTAGTAATTGACTATCTCTAAAAGAAGCTATTTGAACAAAAATAGTCTTACCTGTTAAAGGGTTAAGCATATACATTATTTACTTTAAAAAAAATATTAATCCACAGTTGATACTTGCCGAGTGTAGGTTATAATAGCGATGTATGAGTGAAGAAATTACTACTATTGTTGATCAAGTTGGACGTGTCGTTATTGGAGTTGAAACTGCTCAAACAGACGAAACCATTACTTTAAATAATCCAGTTATTGTACATGTACAACCTGACCAACAGTCAGGGCAACTTCAAGTACAAACTTTCCCCTATCTCTTTATGGAGTTTATTGAAGGGGATAGGACGAAAAATGATTGGACGTTTTATAAGTCGGCTATTGCTACATCAAATGTCTCTCTTACTGATCAGATTAAAGCGCAATATAGTGCTATTAATAACCCAGCACCTGCGGCACCACCAGCTACAGAAGAGCCTGAGGTGATTAAGCTATTTGGTGATGATGGTAAGGAAGCTAACTAAACTTGATCGGGTATAGCTCAGCGGCAGAGCGGGTGGCTGTTAACCACTAGGTCCTTGGTTCGAATCCAAGTACCCGAGCCAAATTAACTACCGATTAGTCGGTAGTTTTTTAATTATGAGTATAAAATTAAAAGATAGTGAGCTCTATGATGTGCTATTAGAGGTTTGTAATGAACTTGGATATACACAATATATGCCTACCCCTTGCTGTATGTTAATTGCTGAGGATTCAGGTAAGCAGCTCGCAATCGCAGCTATTAGTATTAAGACGCATAAACCTTTTACGGATGGTGAAGATATTAAGACATATATTAGCGAGTTTGTAGAGAGTTCAGTTAAGAAATACGGAGACAAAAGTAATTTTTACCCGTTTAAAATTCAAAAATCTGATCAAGGCACTAAGATAATTCTTAGAGGTGCTTTCCAACAAGCTGGCTATAAAACAATCTTTAAAGGTGATGCTGATAAGGAACTTATTAAAGCACAGTTAGATAAAGTTGATTAATATTAAAAAATGGAAATATTAGAATCTATTGGCTACTGGGCAGGTTACTGCTACTCTTTAATTTTTGTATCCAGTTATGTACCTCAGTTAATAAAAGTTGTCCGCACAAAGAGAGTAGATGACTTGTCTTTGAACATGTTTGTTCTTACAACAATTGGATATATATGCTTGTTTATGTATCAATTTTATATTGGATTTAAAATAGCTCTCGTATTCAATTGTCTTATCGGCGGCGCATTCTCCATCTTTATTATGTGCGCTATTCTGAGATATAGACTTATTAGTAAACCACCGGTTGATTAATGTAATTCGGTTCATATAATCAGTATATGAGTGATTTTGATAAAGATACGCTAGCAGCGTTAGATTCAATCGATAAAGTTAACCCCTTTGCTACTTACCTTGAAGATAGTACTTTAAGTAGAGTAGGTGGTTGGATTGATACTGGAAGTTATGTTCTTAATGCTATTGTATCAGGTTCTATTCATGGAGGTATCCCTAAGGGTCGAGTAACAATGCTCGGTGGTGAGTCTATGACAGGTAAGACATTGTTTGTTCTTAAGATTTTAGCTAATGCTCAGAAAGAAGGTTTAATTCCAGTTATCTTTGATACAGAGAACGCTGTTGACCCTGAAGGTGCAGAGCGTATTGGGCTTGATATTAGTAAAGTGAAGTATGTGCCATGTGTTACTATCGAGCAGACTCGTAACGCGTTGTATAAGTTCCTTACTTCAGTTAAGGAAAAGGGTCTAGAAGGTAAGTTTATTGTAGCTATCGACTCGCTTGGTAATCTTCAATCAGAACTCGAGCATAGTCGTATGGGTAAAGAGAGTACTTCTTCTGATATGGGTAGTAAAGCACGCGCTATGAAGTCTCTTATGCAGACTTGTACTAACTTAGGTGCTACTACACAGACTACTATCTTATGTACTAACCATGTTTATGATGATCCGGCTGCTATGTTTCCTTCTATTGAGAAGCATATGCCTGGTGGTAAGTCGATCGTGTATTTACCTTCAGTAACTGTTCAGTTGGCTCGTAAGCCTATGAAGAGTGATGGTGGTAAGACTATGGATGCTGAAACTGCAGTAGGTCAGAAGAATTATGCAGGTGTTCTTATTAGAGCATTGACTCGTAAGAATCGTTTCATTAAGCAATACCTTCAAGGTGAAATGTTCCTTTCGTTTCATACTGGACTTGACCGTTATTATGGACTTCTTGACCTTGCTGTAGGGGTAGGTGCTGTTATTCAAACTGGTTCTACCTATACCCTACCATGTGGTAAGAAGATTGGTTACTATAAGAACTTCCGCAAGGATGTTGACCTCTGGGAGAACACTATACTACCTGTACTAGAGGAAAAGATTAAGACAGAGTGGGCTTATAGTGGTGGTGAAGAAGGTGAAGTACCAGATGAGGTAGAAGAAGAGGTAATAGTTCCTAAAGAAGAGAATGAAATCCTAAAAGATTCCTTAGATAAAAATGAGTAAATTAGTATTAAGCATATCAGGTGGTATGGACTCAGTAGTCCTACTACATATGGCAGTAGATAGAGGATTTAAAGAGATTCATCTTATCTCATATGATTATGGTCAACGTCATAAGCGTGAATTAAAGTGTGTATCGAGTCAGATAGAAGCGGTAAAGGCTAAAGTCTCAGATTTAGTAGTAACTCATTATATAGCTGATGTTGGATTCATTAAGCACCTAGCTCCTACCTCATCTCTTACTAATGAAGATATTGACAATCCAGATATTAGTAAGATGGCTGGTGATGCTCAACCTGTAAGTTATGTCCCATTTCGTAATCAGTTGTTTAATACTATTGGTTGTGCTTATGCTGAGGCTAAAGGTGCTGATACTGTATGGTATGGTGCAGCTGAAGTCGATAGCCTTGCTGGTTATTGGGATGGTTCCAATGAGTTTGTCGACTCTATGAATTCATTGATTGCTCTTAACCGAGAGCATCGTATCAATATTGAAGCCCCGTTACTTACAATGAGTAAAGAAGCTATCGTTGAAGAAGGAGTAAGGCTAGGTGTCGACTTTAGTAATACTTGGACGTGTTACTCTAATAGGAAAGACGGATTAGCAGATGCTACAACTCCATCCTCTAGTATGAGGGTAAAGGGCTTCGTTGATGCCGGGTATCAAGACCCTATTCAATATGTACAGCAATCTAAGTTGAACGAGCTATACTTATCTAAAGGCTGTAAGAAGCTCTAAAGACCGTAGCGACGAACTTCTTCAAGTTGCCAGTGAGTCTTAGGCTGGAAACGCTCTTTAAAGCTAAGATTGTTTTCCTTCTTTTGTTTAGGTAAAGCGTCCTGAGTTTTTTGTTCAGTTAAATATTGTGATGTATAAGCGTCTTCAATAGCTGCTTCGTAGTTTTCAACAAGATATTGACGAGTAGGAGTTGTTTGACCATTTTCGTTCATAGTGGTCGCTACAATAGGCTCAACTGATGAATAGATATCAGTCAGGTAATCAGCAGTTGTGTACTTACTTTCGGCGACTTGTTTCATGTCAGCTTCTTCATCTCTGAAACTATGGTGATCTATCTTAATCTTGATATCGTCACACTCATCAGGTGTACAAGGACGACCAAGTTTGGCCTCGATCATCTTCTTATACTCTTCATAACCTGAGCCAGGATTTCCACCATGAATGTCATCCGCTGCTGTTAAGGCAGCTTCGAATTCTGGATCTCCCTCTGCATCTTCTGGTGATACAGCGAGGACTTCTTCCGGATAAAGAACATGCTCACCACCGTCTTTATCTGTACAGTAGTAGATTGGTCTACCCTTCATATCAGATTCAGTATCTATCTTGTCAACATGAACCACTTCATTGTAGTTAGTTGTAAGCATTGACCCTACCTTAATCTCTTGCTCAGCATCTTCATGGTAATCCTTAGGTAATTCACCATCGCCAAGTTCTTCTACTTCAACCTGAGCCAATGCCTCAATATCAGGATCTTCTCCATTTTCATCAAAATGTTTAGCTTGCCCAGAAAAATGATCATGTAAAGATTTAGCAATACTAGCTCTTTCTGTATCACCAGCTTTAGTATACTGATCAAGCATTTGTTTACAACCGAAAGCCATACCAGAATTCTTATGAGCAAAATCACCAGCAGCAGCTTTACAAGCGTCAAGTACTTCACGCTTTACGCTACCTTCATTATCTTCTTTACTCATTGAAGAAGCAATAGCTTCACCCCTCTTACGCTCATACTTGGAAATCTTACCATCGTTGTCAAGATCTGATTTTGTTGCGTCAAATCCATGATCTGGATCTTCTTGATCTTCCATTTCGATATCCTCCATACCACCTTTGATTGCCTTAACAGTACTGGAAAGGTAAGCAGCTGGCAATTGATATTCTTCCATTGCACTAAGTTGCTTAACAAACGATTCGAGTTGCTCGATAGTATTAATTTTTGGAGCAAACTTCTTAATCTCACTAAGAACGTCTGGTGAAATATCCTCACCACCAGGAAGGTCTTCTAATTCTTGAATAGCCTTAGCAAGTGATGCTTTAATAATAAGCTTTTCATCAGAGATAACATCCGCTAAGGCATCATCCATCTCTTTACCAGATTTAGCAGCACGTGCTTGTGCGGCTAACTCTTGAGCAGCTGCCTGTGCTGCGTATTTTTCTTCACGGGAACGGTTAGCACCCATACCAGAAATAAAATCATCTAAAGTACTTTCAATTGTCTGTGCAATTTCATCTGATTTAGCGTTAATTGCATCTTGGTTATCTTGTAGTACTTTAAGCATGGCTTGCTTTTTACCTGTAAAGCCTTTACCCATCTTAACAACATTTAACTCCTCTTCAGAAATAACATCTAGGTTAAATAATAACTCTCTGATAAATCTTATGGTATCTAATGGTGCAGAACTTAACCCTGCTGATCGCATTTGCTTAGTAACACCGGTAGCACCAGGTACTAAAGCCTCCACAGGAGATTTTCTTGCTTCATTTAAAGATTGTAACCTGGTGTAGAAGTTATCGAACGAGCTCATTGATATTATTTATTAACACTAGTGTAAAATACATTAAAAAATTGCAAATAAAAGGAACTTAGTTATAATTAATATAGAATATGAAGCTGAGTTACAAGGATTTCAATAATATGAATGATAAAGAGCTACGAGCTCTACCAGGAGTTGGTAAGTTAACCGCAAGAAACATTGTTGGTATGCGACCGTATCGTAGTAGTGAGGATCTTTTTAAAGTGCGGGGTCTTGGTAAGAATACTCTAAAGAAATTGGGTATTGAAAAGAAGAAGAAAAGACGTAAGCGTTGGATTGAAGTTGATGGAGTGCAATACCCGCACTATACATTCGCTTATCATGAAGTTACTGGTGTAATGGACTTCTTCTGGAGAATACCTCGCGAGTTTAGACTTTATTATGGTAAAATGGAAGAGAGTAAGGAACTAACAGCGCGCATCCGCAAAGAAATGGATATTCAACTGGAAAAACTATAGAGTTGGATTAAATTATAGTATAATGTGCGCGATTTTTGGAGCTCCTGAAAAATCTATGTTAGAGGTATTGTATGCCGCTAATCAAGATCGTGGGACTTTTGCTAGCAGCTACGTACAACTAACGTACGACGACCAATTTATATACAAAAAGGAGGGAGAGATTGACTTTAATGTAGTTAAAGGCTCCAAGCAAGCAAAATACAATTGCGGTCATGTGCAAGCTCCTACTTCGGCTATGAGAGAGTGGTCATATGAAACATCACATCCATTTGATACTATGTCATGGATGGTGTTTCATAATGGGGTCATTACTAACGATCGCGATATACGTAAAAAGCACTTACCGTTTATTGAGAATCCGGTAGATACATCTATAATAGCAAATTTATTGCAGAAGTTTATGGAAGAAAGTCGAGGTAACTCTACTAATCCTGTAAGTTACATCAGGCAAACGTTAGAAGAGTTATCCGGATCATTTGCATTATCTATTATTGATTGTGATACTAATGAGTTATATATTGCTCGTGTGGGTTCAATATTAAATTATAATAATAAAGGCTGCTATTCAACTATGCCTGGTAAAGGTTATAAAGAGTTAAAAGAAGGTGAAATTAGACGTTTAGATAAAAGGACGTTGAGGTTTAACAAGGTTGGAAACTTTAAACACGACTCACCCTTTCTATTTATTTAAGATGAATAATAAATTATTTATATGTGTCGCAACTAAGGGTAAAAAGGAAGACACTCTTCTTTGGCAAACAAAAGATGATGACACAGAAGTGTTTTTTAAAGAGCATAATACAAAACCACTACAGCAGGTTTATAATAAGGCTATTGATTTTGCAATAAAGGAAAACGTTGATCATATTATTTTATGTCATGATGATATAATTCTAGAAAATTTTGATTATGATAAACTAAAAGATCATTTTAAGAATTATGATGTGTTGGGAGTAGCTGGTGCATCGCAAATTAAAGTACAACAACCCACTCTATGGCATTTAATGGGTGGTGGTTTTGGTAGTAGTCATTTACATGGAGCTGTTGCTCATTTACATGGCACTCAAAAGTCTATGACAGCTTTTGGGTCCTATCCTCATCAATCAGTAATAATGGATGGTGTGTTTCTCGCTATCTCTCGCAAAGCATTTAAGAAAATTAGGTTTGACGAGACATGTCCAGCTGGGTTTCATTTTTACGACTTATCATATACACTTGATGCGTCATTAGCTGGGTTTAAATGTGGTGTTATTGATGCGTATGTTACTCATGCATCACCTGGGCTAAGAGAGTTCACAAAAGATTGGACAGATGGTCAAACATGGTTTTTAGATAAGTATAAAAAGTATGTTGGTAAAACTGTGCAGATATAGTTGATTCTTCAAAGTAGTTTATTATTATAAGTGGGATGGGTAAGCTAAATCTCGACTATTTTGAAAACGTATTAATGTATAATGCGTTAACGGATAGCGGCTATTTGTCGACTATAGCTGATATCGTACAACCAGAGTACTTTAAGAGTAAAGACATTGCTAGTGTTTTTACTATCATTAAGGACTTTAATGATAAGCGTAATCAGCTACCAACTACAACTGAGATTAAGCAATATTTAGTAACCGATGAGCAGAAAGATTCGTTCAAACGACTAGTTACTTCTTTTTCTGAGATTGATAAGAATATTAATAAGGATGAGCTGATAGAAAATACTGAGCAGTTCTTAAAAGAGAAAGCAGTATATCATACGATGCTTAAAGCTGCAGAAGATATTTCTGCTGGGGATGTTGATACATCTGTTATCTTAGATAAGTTTGAGAAGAGTTGTAACATTAGCTTAGTAACTGATTTAGGTCTTGGAGTTAAGTCAAATATTGATGACATTATTGCAGACCTAACTACTGTTGAAGATAAAATTCCCTCTACTTGGGAATGGTTAGATGATGCGTTAGATGGAGGTTTCTTACAGGCTGGTAAATCACTATATGTTTTTGCTGGTGAAACTAATATTGGTAAATCGATATTTTTAGGTAATATAGCATCTAATATTGCTAAGCAGGGTAAAAATGTATTGTTAATTACGTTAGAGATGTCTGAGCTACTTTATGCAAGACGTATCTGTACTAATATTTCTAAGATACCTATGAAAGAGATGGCGGTTAATGGCTCGTCATTAAGAGCAGCTATTACTGAATCGTCTGGTAATATTTATATCAAGGAATTTCCACCATCTACTATTACTCCTAATACTATTAAGGCGTTTGCTAAAAAGTTTACTGATCAAGGTATTAAATTAGATGCTATTGTTATTGATTATCTTAACCTAATTCATAGCCCTATCGGTAATAACTCCTATGAGCGTATTAAGAATGTAACTGAGCAGGTAAGAGCTATTAGTTATGTGTTCAATTGTCCTATTATTAGTGCTACTCAGTTAAATCGCGCTGGGTTCGATCAGGATAATCCTGACTTAGCTACTATTTCAGAATCTATAGGCTTGGCTGCTACTGCAGATGTTATTATGTCTATTTTCCAGAACGATGAGGATCGGGATTTAGGTATCATTAGATTGGGTATGATGAAGAACCGTTATGGTCCACGAGGAATGACGCAGCCGATGCGTATCGATTACTCTACTCTAACTATTGAGCAAGCAGACGATATTGATTTAGAGGAAGATGATTCAATGCTTAATACATTGGCTGGACTTTCGAGAACTGTACAGTAAATAAGTATGTGCACATAATTATCTTCACAGATACAGACCTTGATGGTGCGGGGTCCGCGTTACTACTAAACAGGTTGTATGAAGGTCATGATGTAATTACTGTAGAGACAACTGAAGCAACTATTCTCAACGAATTTAAAAGTCGATGGAATACATTAGATCATTTTGATAAGATATTTGTTTGCGATCTCTGTTTAAATGAAGAACAAGCAGAAGCAATCAATAGGGATAATGTTGTTGTTATTGATCATCACGAATTACATGTGCCTTTCGCCTCAAAATATACAAAGGCAAAATCAGTAGTAACGGAATATAGCTCATGTACAAAGCTAATTGCTGATAAGTTTAAGTCTAAACTTAATTTAAATAGTAAATTAGAAGAGCTAATTAATTTAATTGATCAATATGATTGTTGGTCATTTGACTTTCCTAATGAATTAGAGCCAGCAAGATTAAATGCTATTTACTATACATACAATAAACCAAAGTGGGAGAAGTTTATTACATCTTTTAAAGATGGATTGCATGAGTATAATATACATGAAAAAAATTCAATTAAGTTATTTTTTAAGAAGTTTGCCGAACAATTAAATAACCCAAAATTTGTAGGTAACGTAAAAGATTATAAAATTATATCAACATTTGTAAGTTCGCATATTAATGAAGTAGGTCATTATTTAGTCAATAAGTATGATGCTGATATTGCAATAATGGTAAATTTAGATAGACATTTAGTATCGTTTAGAAAAAATCCTAAATGTAAAGCAGATCTTTCTGTGATAGCTGTAAATTTATGCGAAGGAGGTGGCTCTCATAAATTAGCTGGAGGTAAATTAACAGAAAAGTTTATGAACTTTACCAAAACATTTCAACCATTATCATGAGACAGCCAAATGTACCGTCACCCTCAGGGGATATCACAAAAAGAGAGCTTGAGCATTTATTACTTTGCTTCTGTACTTTTTGCTGCCTACTGAAAGGTAAAAGATTATCACTTCAAAACATTTTTGTATTAGTTTTAAAAGAGGAAAAAATTAGAAAACTACTTAAAACACTTTTAACAGTTGATAATGACTTTGAAATGGTTACAATGTTTATAGAGTTTGAGCCTCAAATAGCTGAGTCAAAATATATTACAAAATACTTAAACCAAAATAAGCGTATATTTCAAAATGATAACTGAACGAGAAAAAAGCATATACAATAGTTATTTATATGCTACTCGCTCTGCACAAAACAAACCAACCCGCTTTAGAAAAGACTTTACAAAGTTAAAAGATGAAGACTTTGTGGCGATCAAGAAGCTTTCTGCTTTTTTCGCTAAACATAATCATATTAACTATCAAGATTGGTTCATAGCGCCATTTGAAGTATATTCAAAAGATGAATATTTTGATCTAAAGTTCTTTAATTCGCGTAAAGCGTTAAAGTGTTATTCTCTTTATATGAAAGAAAGAGAAATGTCTAATCCAGATAGTAACGATGTTATAGAATCAGTTAAAGATGGGTTTAGATATATTGCAAAGTATTGCATAAGGAACTCTCTTACAATAGAAGAGTATACTAAACACTTTACTAATAATATGCCCACTTGCCTCTTGCATTTACAGGAACATAGGTTAAACTTTTATACATTACACGCTCTTGAAGTCGAATCCACTATTAAAACTATTGAAAAAGATGTACTCGATTTCATCGTTAAAGATTTCCAAACAATTTTCGCCAGTACGCGAACAAAATTCTACGGCTCAGCAATATTAAAAGCAAAAGCCAGAGAAACAAAACAAAAAGTAAAACTAATAGTTGAAAACAAAAAGTAATAAAATAAAATAAAAATATATGAGTGCGTTTAATATGTCTATGTTCGAAAGTATCAAAGGTGCTTTGGCTTCAAGTAGTGAAGGTAAGTCAAAGTTCTCTGAGATTATGCAAACCAAGCCCGGTAACACGTATACTGTGAGACTTCTACCTGATGGTAAGTCTCCTGTAGATACGTTTTTTCATTATTACAATATGGGGTGGAATTCCTTCGCTACTGGTCAGTATGTTCAGGCTCTAAGCCCGCAAACATTCGGTGAGCGCTGTCCTATTAACGAAGAGCGTTTTCGCTTATCACGTACAGGTACAGATGAGGAAAAAGAAAAAGCTTCTGCACTTCGTCGTACTGAAAAGTGGCTTGTTAATGTATATGTGGTTGATGATCCAACTAATCCTGAAAATAATGGAAAGGTAAAAATGCTTAGATACGGTAAGCAGATTCAAAAGATCATTACTGAGGCTATTGAAGGTGAAGATGCGGCAGAGTTTGGAGCTCGTATCTTTGATCTTAGTGATGAAGGTGTAAGCTTTAAAGTTAAGTGTGAACAGCAAGGGGATTATCCTACTTATGTTTCATCTCGCTTTACTTCAGCAGGTAAATTAAACCTTACTGAAGAACAGCAGAATGAAATATATGGTCAAACACATACTCTTAAAGAAACGTTTCCAATTAAGTCGACTGATGAATTAACTGTGATGCTTAATGAGCATTTTCATTGTAAAGCAGATGAGCCAGTAACTACGCCTGCTACTCCGGGAGATACGCCGCCATGGTCAGCTCCTGCAGAGCCAGTCGCTGCACCGGCCGTTGAAGCATCTCCTGTTGAGAGCTCAGTTGAGGATGATATTGATGAACTACTTGCAGATCTTTAATTATGGAACAAATGACACCAGAGGCTAAAGCTGCTGTTATGCAGTTGATGGGCCAAACCTATGGGCAGGTTAAAAAGCAAGATGAAATGCTTGTTGGGTCATCTGGAAACCTAGCTCCAAAATCTAGTGAAATAAAAAATATGGTAGAGAATTTAGTTCGTACGCCTGTAGCACCAGCTAATCAACCTCCACCACAACCGGTACCTCAAGCTGCACCTGATCAACCCATGGCTCCAGCCCCAGTTGCACCAGCCCCTGTTACACCAGAACAAGCAATGGTAGAACTACAGCAAGTAGCTGCTCCAGTGGATCCAGCAGTTGGTGTGCGTTCAGCGCCAGTTGTTGAAGAGACTATGGAGTTTGACTTCAGTGAGCCATCTGCAATTGATAAGTTAGTAGATCTACAGAGAGAAACCAACTTGCTATTGAAAGATATTAAACTACAATTAGAGAGTAGTAATGTCAGACCAAAACGTAAATCAGCTAAAGCTAAAGTCGCCGATTGACTTCGTCGCTTATTTGGATTCTTTATCCAAGATAAGTGAGAGTGCTATTATAACGGTAGACCGTGATAAGATGTCAAGTCTTGTCGCGTCTACCGACAATACTCTTATCCTTTGCGCAGAATATAAGGTAGCATCAAGTTTTTATTCAGCCCTTAATATTCCTGATGTTAAAAAATTAACACGGGTTCTTGATACTATTAGTGAGGAAGAGATTAACCTTATAATTAACTCGAACAACATCGCGTATAAAGGAAATGGTGTTAAGTTTAAGTACCATCTATTTGACGACGGATTCCTAACTAAACCTGGGCTTAATATTGAGAAGATTGACGCTTTTCAATACGATATGAGCTTTAAGGTAGATAAGAATATTCTTAATCAGATCTTTAAAGGTTCAGTGTTTGCTTCTGAAACTAATAAAGTCTATTTTTATACTGAAGAAAAACGTGATGGTACTGGTTATAGACTAATGGCTGAACTTACAGATAGATCAAGGCATAATACAGATAACTTTACTATGTGTATTGGTCATGTTGATCAAGAGTTAGCACCTATACCTATTAACTTTGATAATGTTCGACTACTTAATAATATTAGTGGTGAATTTACAGTAAGTATTAATAAAGAGTATGGTGTAGTTGTATTTGATCAAGTTGCAGAAGATATTAAGCTTAAATATATTGTCTCATCTCTTACTCAATGATACCAAAAAAACAAAAGAATAAACTCAAGACAGCTGGCTATTTTATTAAGCGTCTCAAAGATGCTGGTTATGTTGTACTACGTATATTTGATAAATATAGTGATAAAGATCCTCGTAAATGGACTATATTAGTAGACCCAAATGGAGCATCTTTATACATTACATGTTTTGAAGATAGGCCATTTAGAGGTGAGTATTTATTTAGTTTTGAAGACGGTAATCAGCGTTTTGCAAGGGGCTATGTTTTAAAAACTAGTTCTATTGACGTAGTAATAGAGCGGTTAAATGATCGTAATATATTACATGTGGATGATAACGAGTTTGTGACTAAATATAAAAAGCATGAGTGATGAAAGTGACGAGCATTCGGATAAGAGTCTAGAAGAACTTTTAAATGATGCTCTGAACTTACAATCCGACCAACTTAAAGTATATAAGGACCAAACAGAGTTACGGGATAAATTAAAAAGTATAGTATCAGAATATTTAGACTCATTCTATATCTTTGGTTACGATATTAACGGTAAGACGGTATTAGTTAAAGGAGCCAAATCAGATCAACAGCTGGATGCATTAGATACATTAGTAATTAGACTTTTTATGGCAGGTAGTTTAGGTAATACATATGGAAATGGGCCAAGTTAAAAAGAGACAAACATATGCAGTACAAACTGGTGATTATGTAGGTCAAATGTTTGTTGTTTGTGAGGTAACAAATAAAGGTGTTGGATGCCTTTCTGTACCTGAAATGAAAAATGTTCTAGTACCTACAGATAAATGGTCATTCGGAAGGAACTCTGATATAATTGAGTATGTAGAGGACCTCTCGCGAGATATCTTCGAGGTTTGCGCAGCACAATATAATAAAAATGAAAACATTAATAATTGACGGTAACAATCTTATCCATAGAACATGGTGGACTGCTAAAAATCAAAGTAAGCGTCAAAATATTGAAGATGTAGAAAAAATTGCCCGGTTACATATTTACTTTACTCTTAATGCTATCTACTCGTATGCAAATAAGTTTAAGCCGACTAGAACTATTGTAGTTTGGGATGAGAAAGAAGACTATCAACCAAATGTACGTAAAGCGCAACTAGATGGTTATAAAGGTAACCGTTCGCGTGATAGTACGCCTCACCATCAGAACGATCGTATTAAAGAGCTGCTTTCGTGTTTAGGGATACCTTCTATTTTTCCACGAGAGCGTGAAGCTGATGATATAGTGGCTTATATCTGTAAGACCTTTGAGGGAGAAAAGGTAATTGTATCTGTTGATAGAGACTTTCTTCAATTGATTGATAATAATACTACTCTGTATGATGCTATTCGTAAGCGTGAGTTTGTTCTTGAGACTTTTACAGAGGATACTGGTTATACAAAAACTGAATGGCTTAACGCTAAATGTCTATTAGGCGATAAGTCTGATAACGTTCCTGGTATTCCTCGATTTGGTAAAGCTAAAGTTCGTAAATGGCTTGATGGAGAGCTTACTCTAACGGATGAGCAGGAAGAGATCTTTACAAAAAATATGACAGTGTTCAATCTGCAAGAAGTAATGCATCATAATAACGAGAGAGAGTATTACCAGCAGCAGCTTGATAATACTATTACTCCAAGATGGTCTGAATTCATTACTTACTGTGAAGAGTATGAGCTTAGTAATATTCTTAAAAAGAAAGACCAGTGGCATACTTTGTTTGTGTTATCGAGCAAGTTGCTATCTATGTTTAAGTAGTATATAATACCTTTGTGATCTCATTACCTAGAGAGTACATTATTGCTAAGTTCTACGAGTATGGTCGTAGTCCGATATACAATCGTTTTAATAATGTATATCAATGCTCTTGTCCGGTATGTAGAGAGTCTTTAAAGAAGCGTAGATGCTATTATATTCCAGAAAATGATAACATCTACTGCCATAATTGTGGTTGGTCGAGTAAACCAATTAAGTGGATTAAAGAGGTAAGTGGCTGTACTAACCAAGATATTATCGAGGAAGTAAAAGATTATGACGTTGCAATAGATATCGGTAAAGACGAAGAGGTTAAGCCAACTATACAAGTCTCAACACTACCAGTTGATAGCATTAATCTTTCAGATAAGATGCAGCAATCCTTTTATAAGGACAATATTATTGTTAGAGCGTGTAACCATATTATTAAGTCGCGAAGACTAGACACTGCTGTTAATAAACCTGATAATCTTTACGTTTCATTAACAGATAAAGTTCATAAGAATAGAATAACAATACCTTTTATAAATGAGCATGGGGAAATCGAGTTTTATCAAACCCGTACTGTAAAGACATCGGACTTAAAAACTAAACCTAAGTATCTTGGTAAGGTGGGAGCCGAAAAAACCTTATTTAATATCGATAAAGTATCTAGTGATCACGATAATGTGTATATATTTGAAGGGCCCATTGATGCGTTTTTTGTTCGCAACTCAGTAGCTGTTGCTGGCATTACCGAGAGGGGTAGATCGTTTACTCAACGTCAAGAAGAGCAGCTAACTAACACGTTAAAATGGTATAATAAGGTGTGGATACTCGACTCTCAGTGGGGGGATAGAGCATCGATGATCAAGTCAGAAGCTTTACTGAAACAGGGAGAGACAGTGTTTATATGGCCGGAAACACTTGGTAAAAAGTATAAAGACTTTAATGATTTAGCTATAGCTGCTAATAAAGATGAGATTAGCTGGAAGTTTATCCAAAAAAATACCTTCCATTCACTGGAAGGTATTGTAAAGATGACTGAAATTAAACGATTCAATAATGTTTAGACTCCTCTAAACTGCGCGTTATCTGTTTGAGCAAGATAACCTCTAAATGACTCATTAAGCGAGGCTAATTCAGTAGCAACACGAGCAATCTTACGCTGTTCTGATTGTTTCATTCGATCAAATATCGTGTCTGCTTGCGCATTAGCTAAAACTGCTTGTACAGAGTTAGGATCTTCTGCGTCATTTAACATTTTAAGAAATTCATCACCAGATGCAATCCAACCTTTAAGAGTATTAACTTGCTGCGCATGCACTTCAGCTGTCGCTTGTGCAGCTGCCGCGGCAGGATCGTTCATGTCTGGAGTTGCTTCAGTATCTACCTCTACATCAACGTCAAACTCTTCAGGTGATGTATCATCATCAAGTTCTAGTTCAAATGCTTCTTTTTCATCGTCATTTTCTTTGAGCACTTTAAAGAACCTCTTTTCGAAATTTGTCATGTAATTATTTATGCTCTCGACTAAATAATTACATATGAATTCTGGATATTCTTCACCTTATTCTGTTAGACCTGTTAGTACACCAATACAGCAAATACTTAACACAGATGATCAGCAGGCAAAATATAAAGAGGATGAAAAAAATCAAAAAGCGCCGCCTGAGCTTCCTTTTGAGCTTGATCGTATTACCGAGGTATTAGGTAATACATTTGTATCTTTAGCAGATCTACATAGAATGCTTAACAATGTTAAGGAAAATGGAAGTGTAGATAAAGATAATATTGAAGAATTGCAAGGTAAAATTGACAAAATTAACAACTTAATACTTGAACTTCCCAAAGATATAGCTAAAATATCTATATAATGGTAAAATCGATATTAATTACCGCTGTTGTATCAGCGTTATTCGCGTTCGGACTTAAGGAATTCATCGGCTTTTGGAATACATTTTCTTTAGTTACAGGTATTCAATTTATAGTGTTTTGGATTACTAATTCACGGCTACAACTTGATAAAGACGCGTTATATAGTGAATTTGAAGTAAATCTTGATAGTCTTTTGGAACTAAGTAGAGTTTCTGTAGAGTGTCCTTGCACAAACCATGTATTTACAGAGGAGGTCTTTATGAACTCCGATAATATACATAGATGTCCTAAATGTAACAATAGTATTAAACTAGATGCGCAAATACGTGCAGTGTTACAGACAGATCCTGAAGAAATAACAGGGTAAAGGAACTATCGTATAATAAGTATATGAATAATACAAATAATAGTGATAATATCGAAATGAAGCTTAAGAATGGTACTACTGAGTATATGACTAAAGCAGAATTTTCACGATGGGCGTGTTTAGTTGAAGGAATTCAAGCTGTTGATGAAAAGCTTTTGAATGCTAAAGTACCAGAAACAAATACAAAGTGGATTAAACCTTTAGCTTTTGAGAAGTATATCCAAGAGCGTTTTCATTCAATGCTTCGTGACGTTGAAGTTGAGCATAAGCTGGGTAATATCTAGGCACTAGGAGTAACACTAGGGGTAGGTGAAAAAGAGGGTATAGGAGTAATTGAAATAGCCGGTGTAATTGATAAGCTATTGGTAACTGAAGGAGTTGGTGACGCTACCGGATTATCAGGTGTAGAGCTAGGAGTAGTTGACACAGATGGTATAGGTGTATTACTGATCGACGGTGTACCAGACGATGAAGGAGTTACAGATACACTTGGTGTTACTGATGGATTGGCAGATGTAGCGCTTGGAGTAAGAGAAACTGATGGTAAAGGAGTATTGGTAACAGCAGGGGTATTTGATATTGTAGCAGTTACACTAGGTGATAGGGACACTACACGAACAGGACATTCGAGTGTATACTCCCAGCACGGTAGTTCGTCGAGAGGATTTTCGATTGTTACATATGCATCACGCTTGTTAGGACAAGCTAATCTAACTGTGACACTTCCGGTTAGTGATGTGTCGATAGTAGGATACCCATCAGGTGATAAGCTTAAGCCACTATAATCTATATTACGTTTTATTAGTGCAGTTATAAATTGCTGTCGGTTAGGATTACCGTAGGCATATTTATTTGAACCAATAAATCCTGTATCAATTATTACTTTATTTTTATAAGTAACAATAAATCTATCAGGACTTCCCTCACATACATTATATCTAAAGGTTATATTACGCTCAACTCCAATTGAGGGGGAAGCTGTTGGAGTGAGATTAGGCGTGCTACTAGGAGAAGTGGTTGGTGCTATTGACGGAGTAATCGAAGCACTAGGTGTAACAGACGCGCTAGGTGTTAACGAAGCGCTTGGAGTAACCGAAGCAGAAGGTGTTACTGATACACTTGGAGTAACTGAAGCAGAAGGCGTAACTGATGGAGTTACAGATTTACTAGGTGTAACTGATGGAGTTACAGACGCACTAGGTGTAACTGAAGCAGAAGGTGTAACAGACGCGCTAGGGGTAACCGAAGCACTAGGTGTAACTGAAGCAGAAGGTGTAACTGAAGCAGAAGGTGTTACTGATACACTTGGAGTAACTGAAGCAGAAGGTGTAACTGATATACCAGACGTAACAGACGCGCTAGGGGTAACCGAAGCAGAAGGTGTTACTGATACACTTGGAGTAACTGAAGCAGAAGGCGTTAATGATACTGATGGTGTAACCGAAGCAGAAGGTGTTACTGATACACTTGGAGTAACTGAAGCAGAAGGCGTAACGGACGCGCTAGGTGTTAACGAAGCACTAGGTGTTAACGAAGCACTAGGTGTTAACGAAGCACTAGGTGTTAACGAAGCAGAAGGCGTAACGGACGCGCTAGGTGTTAACGAAGCACTTGGAGTAACTGAAGTAGAAGGCGTAACGGACGCGCTAGGTGTAACGGA
>Ga0228645_1000009_pt1 | contig 34370 bp, 46 predicted proteins | sample 57DmetaG_FD_190072 | JGI IMG/M metagenome (GOLD analysis project Ga0228645, IMG submission 190072) | Seawater microbial communities from Monterey Bay, California, United States - 57D | ecosystem: Environmental > Aquatic > Marine > Coastal | place: USA: California | collected 2016-11-06 | reverse complement strand
AGAGCGGGGGATTGTACGTGGGAATTACCTGGAGGTCATTTAGAGTTGAGTGAAACATTCAAACAAGGAGCAAAACGCGAGGTTTTTGAAGAAACTCAAATAAAAATATCGAAACTCAAAACAATAATCAAAGAAAAAACGTTTCGGTTATACACATGCAGACCACGTGTTATAAAGGTTGTTCTGTCTGACGAACACAAGTCATACAAGTGGGTGTTGGCACGTGATCTCATGAAGCTACAACTGAGCAAACCTACTGTCTACAACCTGAAGACAATCTTAAAAACTATTGATACTATTGATTAGTTTCCTGTTGGGATCTGCGTACGGTAATGTATACAACTCTTTGTATTTATCGAGATTTTGAGGGTTCTCTAACCATCTGGTCTCTATATGTTGTCTACCTTTTCGCACTTGCTTCATGTAAAAGTTCTTATCGCTCATCACATGGTCAATTTGATCCACCATCTCATCTCCAGTGGTGAATTTGAAAAAGGCATTTTCATAGGTGCATAAATCCTGACAAATTGCTGGTGCACCGAGAGCACAACCTTCAATAAATTTGAGATCACTCTTGGCTCGATTAAAATTGTTGTCAGCAAGTGGTGCAACCATCACGTTCGGTTTGACCTTCTGTACCAACCTGGGATAATCCATTAAATATGTCCAGTTGTGAAACTCTATTTTGCCTTGCTTGACATATTGAGACAATCTTCTTGGAAACGCACCGATAAATATCCATTGATATTTGTTCATTGTCTTCAACACAGTGTCACAAACATGCCCGAAATCGTCTTGTTGGTTTACATTGTTATCAACATCAAAATGTGCTCCACTACCTGCATACAACACTCTAGGTTTTTTCTTCCGTTTGCTGTAATTTTTCTCCACAGTCAACTCATCATATTGATCCAACCAAGCTCGAGGTGGATAATTAGGTATGACTGTTATGTTTTTATTACCGGTCTTGTCCATGTAGTATTGTTTCATGAAGTCACATGTGACTGTTATCTCATCACACATGCTCATCATGTCGATAGTCGCTGATCGAATATCATCATCAACAAACGCTCCCCGGAATTTGTTGTATTTGGGTATATCTTCATAGAATACAATGTCGTCTATCTCATACACAACTTTAAAGTCCATCTTTTTACCCAGGTCGGTTAAAAACTTTATAAATTTCTTTTGTGTTGGTGTGGCTTGTCGTTGTATGCGAACACACTTGACATTAGTATAATATTTTGGATCTGTCACCATCACTGTGCTTCCATGTACAATCGCTTTTTGATATGCATTTAACATTTGCTCCGGCCAGATCATCCGCCAATGACCACACCCACTAAAGTCTGCATAATAATTCAACCCCCGTGGTATATCCATCTCACGTGGTTTAGATTTGGGTGTGATTGGTTGTGATTTAGGTTGAGCTGGTGGTTGAACAAGCCCAGGTTGCATGTAATTAGGTGTGGTACCCAGTATTGATCCCAGCACTGTTCCTTGTTTAGACGTATACATATATTTTATTTAAGTTCTGTTTCTGGAGTTGCTACACGAGTAGTGATCCCGTTTTGTTTTTCTAAAAATATTATCTCTCCTGTGGCCATTTTGGTGCTCTCTTTGCGGTGACTGATCACCATTATACATTCATTATACTTCTCGATTTTCTCTTTGAGAATATCTATAACGAGCTCAACACCACGTTCATCTAAACTACTGTCAAACAACTCGTCATACATACTGAAATTGAACGCCACATCACCTTGTAATCTTCTGATGTCCATAAACGCAAACAGGCAAGCGAGGTCTATATTTTTTCTCTCAGCTCCACTGAAGTTGAAATATGAACACTGTTTGCCTTTCTCATCAATAATCTCTTCTTCAAAATACTCGTTAAACACACATATACAATTACTATCCATCTTTTTCAGATAATGTGATAGTTTTGAATTTAACAACTGTAGAATCTTCTTCACAATGTATGATTTAACACCTTCTTCTGACACAATAAACTTGATCACATCAAGCTTTGACAATTCTTCTTTTATCTCATCAATTTGTTTTTGTGTTGCGTCTAAACGCGTGGTTACATCTTTAATATTTTCATCTAATGTTGTGTCTATATTTTCCACCGACTTGAGATCGTCAGTTATATCCTTGTGTAACGACTTCAATTGCTTAAGACGCTGCTTGATGTTTTCAATATTGCTTTTTTGTATGTTCGCGGCTGTTTTCTTGTCGTTCAACTTGGACTTTTTTGACATCAAAGTGGTCCTGATGGTGTTTGCTTCCTTCAGTTTATTATCAGCTGATTTCTTTTTCACTGACAGCTCATCTATTTGTTGTTTGACGGTACGCTTTTCTTCTTCAATATAATCCTTGTGTGATTCATCCAGTTTGTTCAAACATACCGGACATTGGTCGTGATCTGAACACATCTTGTTGTATTTTTCATGTTGCATCTCGATCATGGCTTGAGATTTACTTTTCATTGACACAATCTTCTGTATTTTAGTGTTCAGCTCTTCAAGTATTGAATCTATCCTGTCAATCTTTGATGTAAATTCAGAAATGTCTACAATCTCCGCTGAATCTAATTTACTTTGTTGAGATTCTATGTCTTGATCACACGCTTCCAATCTCGTCTCAAGCTTTATCTTGTTTCTCAACCGATTGTTTTCTAGATTTTGTTTTTGTTGATTCAGAGAGTTGATACTGTTCGAGATCTCTTCATACTTTGCGCATTCTATATCTAGATTTTTACTTATGTTGTTATATTCTGTACGTACATTATTCAGCATGTTGCTGAACACCTGTAAGTTGAAAATTCCTTCAATAAATTTTCGTTTCTCAAGTTTCTTTTTCGCCATGAACGGTATCACATTGTTCACAGTCATTATAACACAATTTTGAAACACTTCTGGTGTGGTGTGTAGCAAATCACACAAGTAATGTGTGGTGTTGGATATAGAATCTCGTGTTATGTCCTCACCATCCCTGTACAACAGACACTTTGATGGAGCCAATCGTCTTATCAGCTTGTATTCACTCTCAACTCCATCGACATTCACAGTGAAGTTCAAGCACACCTCACAATTACGCTGTATTATGTTGTTGACGATAAAATCCTTTTTGAGCTCACGTAATGTGCTACCAAAAATGGCAAAATAAACTGCATCTGCTACAGTGCTCTTACCAACACCATTGCGTCTGTCCAGTTTATCCTTGTTGTGCCCAGTTATGATGTTCAAACCTGAATTGAACTCCACAACCACAGGTTCTTCTCCAACACTTAGAAAATTTTTGATTGCCAATCTTTTAAAATTTACATATTTCATCTGCTTCTCACGTACAAATCAACTGTGTACTCTATTATATCTTGTTTGTTAGGTATGTCTTCAAGCAAGTTCACAAATTCTTCGATAGCAACTGGTATATCCACACCAGATAGATCATGACTCTCACCATCATCCAACCCAAACTTGTTAAAGTTAACATCATAATCCACTGTGATGCTATTTGCTTTCAATTCTAGAAATTTTCTCAACAACACATCCATATCATCAGGTGATACAACCCGGTCCACAATCAATTTGACTATGTTGTTCTTGAAGATCTCTCGTACCTCTGATGTTATTGTTTGTTTTTTAATCAAATCTGATAGTTTGATCTTTTGATGTGTGGGAGACAGATTGTTTTGATAAAATGTGTACTCTTGTGTTGGAAAATCGAACAAATAGTACCCTTTGATTCCATTCACATCACCAAAATCCATTTGATACGGGTTGCCCAGATACAAAATTTTACCATTCTTATATGACCGTTCTTCTCTCAAGTGAAAGTGACCTGTTATCACTGTAGGTGCTCTGGACAACAAATCACCACTGCGTATGCCTGTGTCACACACTTTGTGTTGATTCAATTTGAACGATTCAATCTCGAAATGACCGAATATTGTATCGCATTTTTGTATCTGCTCTACAGATGTACCCCATGGACAAAACATCACCTGTTTGCCATATATTTCTGTTAACATGGGCTCAGATATCACAGTGATATTGGACCAACCACTCAATATAGACAGACTGTTTATGTCTGACTTATCCTTGTAGTACGCATCATGATTACCCACCAACAATACTATGTTGAAATCCTTCCACATGTTCAACATTTGAGTCACCACATGTATAGTGTTCACAGCTATTTCATCTCTATAATGAAACAAATCTCCGGAGATGATCATGTCTGTTATGGAATGAGATTTCAGTTCACTCGTAAGCCAACTCGCCCATTCAAGTGTTATATCATGCCAGTTTGCGGAGTTTTGATGCACACCAACATGTATGTCGGACACACAACAAACTTTGCGCTGTTGTATATTAAGTTTCATTAGAATCAGATTCAGCTGGCTTGGTTTGCATATTATATTCAGAGGCCAATTCCTCGTAAACCATTTCTTGGTAATCTGACACTACCTGTCTTTGTTTTTTCTCCTTTTTGATTCTGTTGATGAACGCATGAAACGCGATCGTTGTAAAATATGAAAATGGATTGTTACCGGATTCAATATTAAATTTTTTACTTTGCAGAGCCGAAAACATCTTAACAATAGCATCACCAACCATGTCGTCTTTGTACGAATAGTTTATGAAATTAGGAGCATAGCTCAATCCGGTTGCTATCTTGAATATATTAGTACCAAGTTGCTCACCAATCTGATCATCACCACTATCATAGTACTTGATAATGTCTTGAGTAAACTCTTTTGGATTTACGTAATACGGTTTATCCTTTTTCTTCTTTGAGGTTTTTGACGCCATGTTTTATTTTTTCGGTTTTGTATAATTTAAGTCTTTTCATATAGTGCTGATTACCATAGTATAACATATCTGCTATGTCTATAATTATAACACCTTTTTTACCCTTATGCAAGCGTAAACCTCTACCTATACTCTGTATTATCTTTACTTTGGCCTTACCTCCGCCTGCGAACACTATATAGTGTAAATTTTTGATGTTGATTCCTGTGGAAAATATTTTTGATATGGCAATGCATATGACATCATCACTGGACTCCATCAAAGCTCGCACTTTGTCTCTTTCATCCACAGCAACATCCCCACGTATAAAAAATACTTGTTTGTTCTTGCAAGCGGATGACAATATACCATACAATTCCTCACCATGATCAATCCTGTCAACCATTATCAGTGAATTGTTGTTAAAGTTTTCCGACAATTTTGTAATTATACTGTTTCTAAATTTGTTTTTTGATATGAATTCTTGTTCTCTACGGAATCTTGCTGTTGGATCGTACCTATCATTAGGAAACACCGGAGGTTTGTCCTTATATTCCAGTTTCAACACTTGTATCTTTGCTTTGGCTACATAGTCTTGTTGTCTCAACTGAAAACTGTTACGTTCATACAACACCGGACCTATCTTTCCAATTATGTTCCATTGATCTAGCTGTTGTTCTGGCATGGTACCTGTGAAACCAAACTTGTGTGGTGTGGATATTTTGCGAATCAATTTGTTTATCTTGTTATCTTTACGCAACTTATGAACTTCATCCACTATCAGTACATCTATATCTTGTATCCAATCAACATCTGATTTGTCGCTCTGCAATATACCCATGTTGGCTATCACGATGTTGGTTCCTAAATTCAATTTGTTGTTACCTGTCCATTTGGAATGAGTATATGAAACACAATACTCACTAAAGTCACTGCTTGTTTGGTTCACGAGTCCTAGATCCGGAACCAACACCAAACATTTGAAAGATTTTTGATGCTTGTGTATCGATTCCAACAAATTGGCTATTGTCAATGTCTTACCACCAGCAGTTGCGAGTATCGTCACACCTCTACCGGCTTTCAAACACACATCCACAATGTTTTGTTGATAATCTCTCAGGTCCAAAGCTAGTTTCACACGGGTATCATCGTAAGCTTGTTTGAATCCAGGGTACACCACCTTGCGTAACGCATCATCCACGTTTATCTTGGTGTCTGGGGCGTTTTCTTTTACGAATCTTTTGATCTCTGTGTACAAACCGGGCTCGAATCGACCCTGTGGTGTGATCATGTACCTACGTGACGGAACAAACCGGTTTTTAAACCTAGCGAACTTAGCTGCATCATTCACAACAGAAAAATGTTCACGTATTTCATCAAAATGATCACCGGTCAATTGAGCCATCTTTTTCTTGGTGTCATATACAAGAGTTATTTGACTCGATCCCATTACATTGTCTCAAGCTTCATTATTTCCGTTATGTTCTTTATATCAAAAGACATTCCACTGAAAATACGCTCACCCTTCTCTAAAAATTCAATTATCAGCTTACACTCCTTAATTTTTTCATTCACATCCTTCACTCTGGAATGCTTTTCTGCTGCTTTCATCGCAGTTGGTAATGTCACAGAATATGTCGATGTTTCCATCACTTCTTTTGCCACATCCCTTATGATATTGTCTTTGTTCGCGATGTATCGTTGCAAGTCACCGCGATGCCGTACCAATCTACCCACCCATTTGTGTTTTAATGCAGGTAATTTCAATTGAACATCTTTTAGATTGAATTCATCCAGCTCAACATCATTACCCATTTCTTTAATATATGTTTCTAATTGCTCCATAGAGTATAAATAATTATATACTATGACAAACAAGAAGTCAATCAATATGTTTCAATGTGCATTTAATAAATTGTTAGCTGAGGACAATCTCGCTGGAGGGGGAGGAGTTTTTGGTGATTACGGTGAGGGTCATGGTGGTGCGGTTGGCATGACTGATTTTTACGCAACAAAAGATGGTAGAAGCGTGACAGACAGTGGCAAGCGCAAAAAGAAAAAACAAACCACCAAGAACAAACAAAAGGATATTGGCACAAACATGCTCATGCCAGTGCAACGTAGACCTTTGAGTAGAGATTTGTAAATACAAATATGCCATCTCCACAAAAAGCCAAAGGTAACGCATGGGAACGCGATGTTGCTAAGCATCTGTCTGATATATTCGACTCAAATTTCACCAGAGTACCAACCAGTGGTGCCATGACCGGGGGGATGAATGCAGATGTGTTGGCAAGACTGACCAAATCACAGAAATTGTTGTTGGAAGGTGACATAATACCACCTGATCACATGTACAAAATGAAAATCGAGTGTAAAAGTCACAAGAATTTCTCATTTTCCAAAGTTTACACAACCAACAAACAATTGGATGACTGGATTGAACAATCGTACTCTGATGAGAAGGTGTGGTTTTTGATATTCAAAATAAACAATCAAGGAAAGTTCGTTTGTTTTTCAAAACAAGTGTTCATGTCATGTGATAAACTCAAAGACCGGAACTATTCTACTTATAAAAAACACTACATCACCACAATGGATGGGTTTTTCGAAAAATACAAACATGTTTTGTTGCAGTTATGTAAATAATATGTTATTTTAAGGTGTGAATCACATAGATTTGAACCAATACGGACTGAGAGTTGTCAATTTTGAATGTATATTCAATCAAGCGTACAAAGACATTGTGGATGACTTGTTCACATATGAAAAATTCCATGATCTCAACGTGAGACAACAAGACACCAAGCGAATATATTATTATCACATGATAAAACACACGTGTGACAACATAATCAGTCACAAAACAAACAACAGAGTGGTTATATACTATTGTGACAAAGACATCAAATGTGATTTTAAAAGATGTGACAACAAACGCACTCGCAAAGGCATCAAAACAGACCGGAGACCGGAGTTTGTACTGTTCATGTCTCGTTTCTTCAAACATCTCAAGTCGATGATACCCGTGAAGTGTCATGTTGGTGATGTGAAGTTCAACACGTTCATACAATACTACAACACAAACAAAGGTAAATACATTGAGACCATAAACAAACTGAGATCATCACATGATTGTTCGCGCATGAGCATGGAGAAAATTAAAAAGTTTACAAACAAATACCAATTGAATTACATCACCACCGGTTATTTGAATAACTTGAAGATCAAAGGGGCTTTGTATAAATAAATGTATGGGTAGACGGTTTGATGAAGCTATAGACATACTTTCAGATGAATATTTGAAGCAAGATAAGAGAACACGCACAGAGGTGGTGATGGATTCCTTCATGGAGAGTAGTTTTTATGACAAGATGTCTCGGTATGCTGATGATGCGAAACAACAAAAAGGGGTGATCGACAAAGGCATGAAGGCTTTTGTCAATTATTTCAAGGATGACTCACCATTGGGCAAATGGGAACGGCAAGTTTCCGATCAATGGAAGCAGATGATGCCACAACAACAAGCTGTTTATTCCAGGCCACCAGCAGACGTAGAAAGACACCCCGCGTACAAACAAGCTGAAGAGGAACACGAACCTTCGGCATCTGACACCATGATAGGTACAAGAGAGGATATATACAAAGCGGCGGTCAGAAAACACATCATGAAGAAAATGAAAGACAATCAACCACTGGACAAGGCTGATGTTGCTGCACTAGAGGGTTTCGATCGCTTCAGAGCCAAACAATGGAACGGTACAATTGGCAAGCAACAAGGATCAACACAAGGTGGTCCAGGAACCACCAGATGGGATCAACAAAGACAGCATGAATGGGACACCATGTCTGATGAGAATAAAGACACATTTGACAATAATTACGATGTATATTACAAGATAGAAGCTGATAAATACACATCAAGGAAGGATGCTCAATAAATAATATTATGGACAAATTTTTATCTAGAATTGATCGTCAATACAAATTGTTGAGAGAAGAGGATGAGGAACCACCAGGTGGTGAAGCAGATGCTCCTGAGGTTCCAGAAGCACCTGTACCAGAAGAACCCGAGAGTGAGCTACCAGGAGAGGATGATACATCAAAGCTCAAGGTGGATTATGTTGAGATGATCAGAAAAGCGTTGATCATGGCACCCAAACATATCGATGACGTCGATTATGCTCGGTTGACCAAGATAGTTGACACAGAAAATTTAGAAGAGATGCAAGAGTTGGTGAGCAGAATTGTTCGCAACAACTATCCACATCCTGATTTGTGATGAGTGACCATGATCTGAGAAATCTGTACGAGAATGTTCGTCGTGGTGATGAATATAATGCCCCTCTCGGTATAACTCAATTGTATAACGAGATGTGGGGTATCAATGATACACAACCAGTACCGGGGATTGTACCTGGTACAGATGAACAAACACCTAATTTTGGACAACGCAGAACACCTCAACAAGACAACGCGATAAAGGAGCTGATTGAGGACTGGGTGGAAAGTGCTGGTTATTCAAATCTCGGTGGACAAGTGACCGCTCTTGTTAAAAGTGCGGTCGATGGTTATATTGATTGGCAAGCTCTATGGCGCTTTGTTAGCAGCAAAGAGAAAAATAGTACATCTCTACCAGTTGAGCGGGGTTTGATTGATATAAGAGAAATTTTAGAAAATCAATTAAAAAAATTTGTGGATGTACAATATGTTGAGAATGTTTACACAACATTGTTTGCCGCGGCGTTTGCAGAGTCAACCGTTGCAGTTGGTAGAGGTGAATTAATTATAACACTGCTCACATCATGCACAAAAGGACAAGTTGGTGATGTAGAGTTCATGTCCGGTGAACCTTCTGATGGTATTCGATTAGGTCCAGAGAAAAATTCAGTACAAGTAGAAGTCAAAACTGGCCGAGGAAGAGCGATTTCCGGTAGAGGTGGAGGATTCAGAAATGCTAACATTGCGATCGAGGCTGCAATCATGGGTAGTGTGGATGTTGATCCAGAACACGTCGCTAGTGGACAAGACTACAAAGTAATAGGTGATGACGGGTTAGAAGTGATGGTTACACCTGTCACAAAAACTGTTAAAGGTAAAGAAAAAATAATCGGTTTCGAACCAGTTAATGAAACAGCTGAACTTCTAACCATACCACAATTTATTCAAGCTCTCAAACAAGCAGATGCTCATATGGGAAAACATAATTGGTTTAAGGACAATGCGAGTGAATTAGCAAAATTATTAGCCGTAGAAGAAAAAAACCGAACACCAGAAGAGTGCCGGGTTATTAGACATTATGCATCACTTGCGTGCATGTTACTTGGCTACTCCAACAGAGGTGAACATTTTAAATATTTATTGCTTGTTAAACAGTCAGGTAAGAATGCTACTACTAAAATCCCGGCAGCAATGGATGCTGATTCATTTAGACAAGCAGCTTTTGTCGATTGTTCGACATTGAGAGGTATATACAATCAAATGAAAGGTGATGGGCCGTTACATATGGATAGAGGAGGTCGTTACACTGACGGAGGTGGTGGTAATCGTAAAGCTCTAGATGGTGAAGGTGTTTATATTGGATACAAAGGCAGTAACACTAACATCGATGGTTTAGCTGGGTTTTCTACATACAGTTCTGACAGAAATCGTATATCCCAAGCTAACGCACTGAAACAATCGACGAAAAAAACTCAACAATGAATTTCAAAGCATATAACAGAGTAATAGAGGAAGGTGGTGCATACGGTCACATGATGAACGTGCATGAAGATTACACTTTGCAGTTTGAAGACCTGCAACGCATAATAAAACAAGCGTTGACCGGTGGAATCAAAGGAGAAGTCAAAGAGAAGACTGATGGACAAGCATTGGCTGTGAGTCATCGTGCTGGTCGCGTGATATTCGCACGAAACAAAGGACACTACAAAGCGTTTGGTAAAAATGCCATCCGAGGTGCCAAAGGCATTGCAGAATTTTTTGGAGAACATCCGAATGACAACGTGAAAGAAGCGTTCACATTTGCAGCCAAGGATCTAGAGAAAGCCATCTTGGCTTTGAGTGACAGACAAAAGCAATTGTTGTTTGCAGACGGTAAAAGATGGATCAACATTGAGATAATCTGGCCAGCAACTGTGAATGTGATTCCATACAACCATGAATTGATCGTGCTGCACAACTTCCGGGAGTATGATGAGGATGGTAACACATTAGATGGTGATTTTGACGAATATGGTCGCATGATGGCTGGTATGATCAAGCAAATCAATCAACATGTACAGGACAAATACACAATAACCAGCATGCCATTGATGAAGCTTCCGGAAGTGAAAAATTTTGAAGCTGAAACAGGTGAATATCTCGGTATTCTTAACGATCTCAAGAACAAGCACGGGCTGGATGACGGTAACAACATTGGTGATTACTGGGTCAGTTACATGAGCAACGTGATACGTAACGGTGCTGCCGAGTTTGGTTACAACATACAACCAGACACATTGAGAAAAATTGCATATCGATGGGCTTTTAAAATGCTCACACCAGGCAAACGACCCAACGACTACAACTCATTAGCATTGAGCAGGTTACCAGATTTAAAAACTGTCATAGACAACAAAGAATTCATACAATGGGTTGGAGCAACTGAACGTAGTGGTGAGCTCAAAATTCACTACAACAACATGATTGAACCGCTCAAGGCATTGTTCCTAAAACTTGGTGTTGAGCTGAACAAAAACATATCCAATTTACTCACACTCAATCCATCACAAGCGGTCCAAGAGATACGCCAAGGTATTGAGGAAGTAACTAGAGAGATTGAAGCGACTGGAGATTTATCGTTGATGGACAAACTGCAACACGAACTTAAGATGATAAACAAGCTGGGAGGGTTGGATAATATCGTACCAACCGAAGGCTTAACCTTCACATACACACCTGAAGGCGAGACAGAGCCAAGAATTTACAAATTCACTGGTATATTTGCTCCAGTGAATCAAATTCTAGGCAGTTTGAAGTTCAGCAGATAGACTATTGTTGATTTGCAGCTTGTTTGAGCTCTTTGCTTGTGTTTTTGATCACCTTTTCCGCTGATTTCTTCATGTTCAACGCGTCTTTGTCCACTTCACCACCAGTTTCCTTCGCGTCTTTTTCCAAGTCACCAACATTTTGTACTGTTGTGATCGCCTTTTTTACAGGTGAAGCCTTTTTCATTTGTTTTTCGCAGATCTCTTTGTAAGCTTGTTCGAAAAAATTGATATCTTTTTTGTGTGATGGGTTCATATGTGTTTATTTATTAAAATTTATCAGATTCATACGGGTGATTCACCTGAAATCCGGGAGTACCATCAAGGTATACTGTGAAATCAGCAGAGGATAGCTCGGGACTATCAGTCAAATATGTGTTTGCTGATGATACTGTCTTAGATCCGGTGCGATATTGCTCGTGTTGGTAGTATTCTAGATCCATTCCTGGGTTGGACAAACACACTCCCGATAATTCCAACACCCTTGTACCACATAATGTGGGTACCACCGTGCTAGACACTCCTATCACGTGTGTACCAGGTGTATGATTGTACTGAAACTGCTCATGTTCATTGTAAGTTTCGCTCTTTCCTTGTGAGTTTATCGCGGTTTTAACTGTCGGAGCTGGTGGATTCTTGTGTCTCCAGTATGATTTATCTGTTCCTGCCATGTATATATTTATATATTAAGTTGATATTATGTAGATCACCTATAAATAAACGTATGAGCGAAACACATAGTAAGATTGTTGAACTAGTAGAACAGTATGTTGATGAAAATGAAAAGTTTTCTGACAAAGGTAATAAAGCCGCCGGTACTCGTGCAAGAAAAGCGTTGATGGAGATAACCAAACTCTGTAAAGACCGCCGGAAAGAGATTCAAGAGGCTAAAAATAGCGATTAATCTGAATAAATACTTCTATGCATAGTAAAACATGGAAGAAAGAAAAGGATTTATTGTCTGAAGCGTATCAATCTGTCACAGAAACAACACATGACAACGACGCTCCTGCACTCGGACCAGATGAAGAACGTCAAAGTGATGGTAGTGTAAAGAACACCAAGACAGGAGAGACTGTATACACTCCAAAAGACAAGACCAAAGCTGATGAAGCTATTGATCCAATCACTTCTACCGAGTTGGCTAATGCAGATCGACCCAGCAGTGATGAAGAGTTACCAAATCCTGGTGAACAACCAGACGATGGCTTCGCAGCTCAAGAGCTGGATGCAGATGTCAGGGATCTAATTTCACTGATTGCCAATCCTCCACCAGAAGAAGAGTTGACCAGGTTGGGTTACGAGGGTAGATTGAGTGAATATGTAGCCATGCTACAGAAGAAGGTTGATGCTGCACAAGCTCAACTTGATTTGAGACAACCTGCAGAAGATTCCGGAGCTTAAATATCGAATAGCTCGTCTGTAGCTGCTTGTCTAGCAGACTTCTCGTCTTTTATTCGTGTGTGTCTCACACCATCATAACGCATTATTATTGGAGTCTTGCTTATCTCATCAACTGCCGGTTGAGTAACTTTGCTGAAACCGAAATACATCTGAGTAGATGAACGTGTCGAGTAGGATGTTGATTGTAATACCTCTACATCTATTGTTTTGATATTGATTGGACGTCCGATAATTTTGTATAGCATCTTGAGTGTTTGTTTAGCGTACTCTGTGTCGAGTGGCATGCCATCAAATTGATGTCTCAGCAACACCTCACTTGTTTTATACTTCAAATTCTCCAATGTTATGACTGGCCGACCACCATTCTCGTATTTTTTTAACAGCTTGGCTTTGATCTTGTCATAATCTCTTGATTCTATAACATACTCGTTTTTGTCTCTGTCTAGCTTGTACTCAAAAAATTCATGTTTCTCGCAAAAGTCACGAGTGAAAAATTCATTTATGAATGTGTAGTCATTGTACAACTCTCTAACTTCAAATATCTTTTCTGTTCCGCGATTTTGTTTGTTGTTCCATCTGCGTTTCTTGTCAGCCACTTCACATTCTTCCCATTCTTTACCATGCTGGCCTTTGTCCCATCGCTCCTTGATGTCATTGAACAACGTCACACCTAATTTGTATGGGTTGCCCATGTTATGTTTTCCACCCAACACACCCGCGTGATGTTTTGCATAATTGAAGATGCCTTCATCGCCAGCAAATCCACATGTGGCCATCATGTAACTGTCCCAATAACTGGCCCACCCTTCATTCATAACTTTAGTCACGATCTGTGGTTGATAATATATCGCCTCATCGCGTATCATGCTCAACACGTTTTGTTTCCACTGCTCCATAGGAACATATTTCAACACCCACAACAACACATCACGTTGTGGTTTCACAGGAAAGGTTTTCTTTGCATGTTTCTCCACGAGCTTGTTATGTTTCCTTTGGTTCTCTTTATCTTGCTCCGTGTTGATAAACTTGTCCATATAGTCTGTTGTCTCTATACGATCTATTGTTTCTACCTTGGGCAACTCGTCAAATTCAACCTTGGATGGTTTGTTGAGTTTGTTTGTTTTCCACTCGCTTGACGGGTCGATCAAATCATCAACACTCAAACATGCATCAACAAAATCCATCACCGTGTTATAACCATACAAATCAATATACTTTCGTATCTTCTGACCATGATTGGCAAACACATTCATCATGTTTCTGTTGGTATGTTTGAACATTATGTTGTTCTTAAAAAAGTCACTGTGTGCCAACGCGTGTGCAACAACGGTCAAGTTGTCAACCATCGGGTTGTTTCTCTGTAGATACATGTATGTCGGGTCATTGTTGACCACCATCTCATAAATCTTACCTTGACCAGTATGATATTGATGGTGTAGCGATTCATACGATTGACCAAAAGAAAAATGTGGGTACCTTACAGGAAAGCCACCATACGCAGCTATCTCTGCAATTTCATCTGCGTTGTACTCTTCTATCGCCAGGTCATATGGATCCAAACCTTGATCTTTACACGCTTGTATTATTTCTGGTATGCGTTCTGCAAGTTCTTTACACACTCCAGATGATAATAAGTTACTCTCCCATGCTATACTCATTCTGCTCCTACTGTTAAAAATAATTTCAATGTGGATAGTATGTCTTTATGTTCATTTACACTGCCAGTGATCACAGTTTCACCATCCAAATCATTTGTGTCTATCGCTTCATCAACACTTATCACAAATTCTGCCCAATCTCTTATACCCTTCACTTCAGTTATGCCAATAATGTTACAAACTTGCTGCAATCGTTGCAGGTATTTTATACACAAATCATTATCATCTCGCCAATTCTCTCCATCAGACAAATAAAAACAATATATGTTCCATTCATCCACCGGGTAACTGTTGTCTATCACGCGATCAGCCAGGTCAAACACTGAGCTTATTTTTGTTCCACCACCACTAGTGTATGAGTAAAACTTTTCACTGTCAACTTCAAAAGCTTCAACATCATGCACTAGATATTTTATATCTGTTTGCTTGTAATGCTTTTTAATCCAACACTCTAAATACCAACACAAATCACGTATTAATTCTCGCTTGTCTGGACCCATACTGGCACTTATGTCTTGCATGAAAAATATTACCGCATTCACATCAGGTGAGTCTTTCTCTGACCAACTTTTATATTCAAAATCATCCGGCAAGGGATACAAATCAGATATGTCATCTGGATTGTAATTGTGACTGGCGATAGATCGTTTGATTACATTTTTAAATGTTCTCTTCTTGTGCACCAGCGAAGGGTTACCCACCTTTGATATTTTATCGTATTTTAGTTTCGGTTGTACAATTTCACCTTTATGTTTTGTATCAAGCTTAGGTAACTCCAACTCTTCACCCAATATATCTACATAATCATCAACTGAAACACCCACACCCATTGTATGCTCTCCTGTGTTTTCTCCTACTTGCCCGGGTTCAGAGCCAGGTGCAGGACCATCTTTAACCTTGTCGCCTTTGTCGCCAGGTCCAACACCCACACCGTCTTGATATGGGTCACCAAATCTAAATTTTGGTAGATCGATAACCGGTATATCCACCACAACAAAATCCTTACCGCGGCGTGTTAGCTTTTTACCGGACTTGATATGGTCTTTGAGCTTACTCTTTACTTTATCACGCACTATGTCATGATAACGTTTATGGTCTTCCCTTATGCGCCTACCGGCCATGATTACTAGTCTGTACTGTCACCTCTTGCGAATATACTACCAACATATGTTAGTACATCTTGTGCACTGTCTTCATCATATCCAAAGTCTGTTACCAAGCGTTTTTTGAGTGAGTTTATCTTGTCTAGTAATTCCTTGTCGACAACTGTTGCAGTGTCTTGTGCAAGTGCACTGAGCTTGATACTATCCTTAGTATCCTCAAACAATTTTTTCTCTAACGCTTTGTATAGCTGTTCATTGCTGTCATATTCAAATGTTTTGCCTTTGGCTGCCATACTACCCATGTAGTTCATTATCTCTCTTCGAAAATCATCTTTCATCGCTACTGCTATTCCTATTTTTTCCTCGATGCTTCTCATGAGCTTCTCATTAGCTTCTTCTTCTTTGTTTGTGATTGGATTGACCACCTTTTCATCATTGATATATGCAACAATGTTATCAATATAATTAGCACACAATGCTTTGATCGCTTCCTCGCTGCTGCTCAATGCTTGTTGTACCTCTCTCTTGACAATACGATCATATTCTTTTTCCACAAGTTCCAATCTCTCAAACAATTCCGCGCGCGTCTCTTCGTTTTTGAAACCAGTAAAGTTTTTCAATCCTTCTCTAAACTGTGCGAACAACATGAAGGGGTTCAGGCTTTTGGTACCCATTCTAGGGTTGACTATGGCATTACTAAATTGATTCTGAATAAACCTTGCACTGACTCCTTGTAACAGTCCTTCATTTGGTGCTTCTTCCATCATCTCTTTTATATGCTCATCAGTAAAACCATGCACACTCTGACCGTTGTATAGTTTGGCTTTTTGTATGATCGTCATGTCTCCTTTGCTGGGTTCTTCTAGTCGTGAAACAACTGCGAACATTGCTGCGATTTCTGTTGTGTGTGGAGCAATGTGTTTGTGTACTGTGTTTTTGTTGTAAAAGTGATCATACACTTTACGCTCCTCGTTGATCCGGATCAAATATGGTATGTCTATCTTGATGGTTCTGTCGCGGAGTGCTTCCATGAACTTGTTATTTTTTAACTTTTCAAACTCTGCATTGTTAGTGTGACCTATGATAACTTCATCAATTGGTACTTGATTGAATCGCTTCGGTTTAACTCGATGCTCTTGTGTTGCTCCCAACAGGTCATATAAAAACTCTGTTTGTAATTTCAACACTTCCTGAAACTCAATCATGCCACGGTTTGAAATTAAAAATTCACCATTAAAGTCAAATGCTCTTGGATCACTCTCGCTACCATACGCTGCAAGCTTACGATAGTTTATATCCCCGGTCAATTCTGTTGCGTCTTGGCTCTTTTCATCCTTGGGTTGAAATGTGCCTATACCAACGCGATTTTTTTCCGATAATGTAACTCTCCGGACTTGGACATGTTCAAGCATTTTAAGATAATCACCGTCGTAAATGTCCAGTAGTTTCTTTTGATAGAATTCAGATAGTGGTGACAGGTTACCGTCTATTTTTATTTTATATTCATCAGCAGGTAATTGCTTGTTTAAATCATCAATCACTTTTTGACGCACCTCAATTGGTAACAATTTCAACGGCTCTTCGTTCATCGGGCAATCGATGACTTCCATCATCTCTGGATTATCATCTCTGGGAATCAACCATGAGAATGAGTATAGTGCACCCTCTTCCGTTTCACTATATTTTTCTAATCCTTTTTTCAGTTGTGTAACAATTGTAGATTTGGCTGACCCAACCGGACCGTGCAGTAATATTATTCTTCTCTCTGGACCATATCCTTTGGCTGCAGATTTGAGCACATCAACAAATTCCATCAATTGCTCTTCCAAACCGAATATAGCGATGTCATCACCCGTAGAGAAAAAATTGTATGTTGTGTACTCTCTCTTACAATATGTGAACTTGCTCACTCCATGGCTCATCACCATGTCGTATAATCGTTGGTATGAATTCCTAGGCGTCTTAGGATTATCATACACAATTTTTAAATAATCATCAAAACTTCCCGTCCAGTTTAGTTTTTTAAAATTTTCTATGTTTTTGCTCTTTGTTTTGAGCAATTTTTCAATTGTTGGAGACGCCATATGTTTAATTATCTATATTTTTTTGGTTTTCAACATTATGTAGATTAGTGGCAAAACTAAAGCTGTTGCCACATACATTGGTAGTGTTGTTGAGTGCGACATATGCTCACATGTGCCGGTGGCACACTCAATATATTTTGGATCTATTTTATCGAATATTGTTTTCATTTTTTAAGTTGTTTGTTTTCTTTTTCTGAAATATGCTCACCAACGTTACCAGCGGCGTATATACCGAACACCCACTTGATGAAGTCTGACCATTCTTGAAATGTTGCTGCATTCATTACCAACGCTCCTGTGGCAAACAGGAAGCAAACACACGCGCACAATAATTTTCTACTTTTTAAATTCATCTCTTCAAATCTCTAACAAAATCATAAAATTCTTGACGTGTGTTGATATCATTTTTATCAAGAAACGCACCGCTCATCCGAGCTGTCTTCATGGTACTATCATGTCTCACACCCCTAACACATGCACATAGGTGATTCGCTTCAACCATGACCGCCACGCCTTTGTTACCATCAGCTACTTTGCTCAAATGCTTGTGTATTTGCATTGTCAAATTCTCTTGGACTTGAGGTCTTCTCGCGAACCATTCAACTGTTCTGTTCAACTTGCTCAATCCTATAACCTTACCATCTTTACCGGGTATATATGCCACATGAGCCTGGCCAACGAACGGTAAGTGATGATGCGAGCACATGGATGTCACTTTGATGTTACCTTGAAACACCACGCCATCATAACCATCCACATTATCAAACGCTGTAATTTTAGGAGGTTGAGCGTAACAACCTTCGGCAAGATCATTGACAAACGCTTTTGCGACTCTCATGGGTGTATCTGAACTATTAGGGTCTTTCCGCCAATCAAATCCAAGAGCATCCATATATTTTTCATATGCTGCTGCCGCGTTTTCTATTATATTTTGTCGTTCCTGCTCAGACCTTGGATGATTTCCGTTGGCGAATGGTAATTTAACATCTGTCATACTCCGATTATATAAACATTTTCATGCAATTTCAACGTCTTTTAATAAATATTTTATATGTCCAAGTTTAACAGTTTGTTAGAGAGTCATCTAAATCAGACCAATCTGACCAGAATACGTATAAAACATGATCCAGCGGCCCCAGATCATGAATTGGTCGAGTATGTGGGTTATGTATTGGAGGAAGATGGGCTGGGTAATATAGTAGCTATAGTACCAGGAGCGAGCAGCGAGACAATGCAGTTGAGACCAGATCAATACACAACAGATGATCAACCATGTGATGATCCGTTGACAAGATTCAAACAACATTGTGTCAAATTTTTGATGCATCGTGGTTATCATGACAAGATAACTAAGTTATTCGATCTAATTTTAAATGCCAACACAGTTACTGATGTTGAAAAAGTAGTCGGTTCTTGTGGTAACGGTAGTGATATACTGTTGGATCTGTATAGAGATTACGTGACAAATGAACAACTTTGACCGTTATTATAATCAACTGTTTTATGAACAGTTGGGTGGGCAACAGAACATAGGTATTTTTCCTGGTGCTTTCAAACCACCACACATGGGTCATTTTTATACAGCATTGAACGCATGTAGAGACAATGATGAGGTGTATATATTTGTTTCTAAAAAACCTAGAGCACTCACAACACAAAACGTCGCCACTCCAAAAGGCGCTAAAGATTGTGACATTAACAGATACAGCAATTTCATGAAGAATGACAAGTACACGAGCAATTTAGCGAGCATCGGACCTGCAGGATGTGAGCGATTGACAAGTGCCTCAGCGTTACGCGCTGCAATTTCACTCAAGGACAAAAACACAATTTTTAAAAATATACCGGACATGGTGGATAAGCAGGCAATTTATGATGTCCTGATGCAGAGCAACATCCCAGAAGCTGACAATTACGGCCACATTTCGATACAACAAACAATGACCATCTGGAACTATTACAAATCTGCACTTGCTAAGAACAGCAAACTAGATGAAAGCAAAATAAAAATTATAGTTTCAGATGTAAGCCCGGTGAAAGACACCTATGACTTGGTGAACAATATAAATCAATCTGATGTTGCTAGCAACACAAATGTAAAACTGTACGTGGGGGAGTAGTATGAAAAGATTTGGAATGTACAATGATGATTTTAAAAACATGTTTGAATGTTATTCGCGAGTGAGCCCAGAGATTGTTGCGGAGAGGGCATTACCCAGCATGAATCGCAAGACACCTCCGGCGATAAATCCGGTTGGTCATTCGTTTCCGGGTGCAAAATATTGCAAGATTTTCATACAACAACCTGGTAGAGGTGCTGATTTGAGACACCTGGGTAAAGTCAATAGAGTGGAAAGTGATGACGGGGAGGGTAACACGGTTATTTCTGCCAGTGAGCAGAACGTAACTTTGAATGTCGTCACAACAGAAACAGGTGCTCAAGTTCGAATAATAGACTCAACTGGTAAGATAGAAAATGAATTCATCACTAACATCGCCCCACGATTTGATAATTCTACCAAAGAGATTACAATAATACACATTGAACAATTATGAAAAAACTAAAACATAATCAGAAACGTAACAGTGTCACACTGTGTTGTAACAGTGTCAAATGCCCGGAGGTTTATCCAAAAGGTAAGGACAAGATACAAATCAGAGATGATGATGGATTCATAGTCACCATCTCTAGAGAGCAAGCCCTGATGATTCCGGACGCGCTCAAGATTATTGATTCCAAGGAATGATAGATATTCTTGCGTGTGTTGGTTTGCATTGGATTCTGAGATATGGCTCCATACTCAACATACCAAGAAAAATGATCACCAAAATTCATTTGTTTGCCGAACTGTTCAAGTGCAGCTTGTGTTTAGGTTTCTGGTGTGGAGTGTTGATTTCATTTGTTTCTGATATCAATTTGTTGTTGCTTGCTTGTTCAAGCTCAGCAGTTTGCTGGTTTGCGGACAACATCAATAACTTGATACAAAGACTCGATTTAAAAGTTGAAAAAGACATCGATGTATGATATAATCGATGTATGTTTAGTAGTACGAAAGTAATAGAATTAGGAAGCTGTGCGTTCAGACAACCCAGCGCCAAATCACATTGTCAATTCTTACATGGTTACAGATTAACAGCAAAATTTTGGTTTGAAGCAGACGAGCTTGACGAAAACAATTGGGTTGTTGATTTTGGTGGATTGAAAGAACTAAAAAAGGCACTTGAAAAAATGTTTGATCATACGACCGTGATCGCGTCAGATGATCCACACATTGAGACATTTTACGAATTGGAAAAGAAAAATATCATTGTTCTCAATGTTATGAAAAATGGCGTTGGGATCGAACGTTTTGCCGAGTGGTGTTGGAACACAGCTAATGAACACGTGCAAAGCATCACGAATGGTAGATGCAGATGCATCAAAGCGGAAGTTTTTGAACATGAGAAGAATTCAGCAATATATGAAACAAGCAGTTCTAAAATATCTGGTGTGAGATACATGAAAGATCTCACGAATGAGATTGATGAGAGGTTCAACGATAGTGTGGAAACCAACAAGAAACTATTTGAATCAAAACAAGACACAACAAGACCACCATTTGCACACAAGAAAGGTGCTGCAGTGGGTCAGAAAAAAACAACAAACAAATGGATCGATCCAGAATCGACTAACACATGGGGAATATGACACAAGATACAAAACCAACAACACTAGACGTTTCGGAACATTTTTATTCCGTACAATGCGAGGGACACTCCACAGGGTACCCGGCTTACTTCATCAGACTCAAAGCATGTAATTTGATGTGTGGTGGACCAGGTGGAAGTTTGATGAAGACTGGTGAAGCTACATGGTGGTGTGATACAGAAGCTGTGTGGAAGAGAGGTTTACAAAAGCCATTTTATAAATTGACACAACACTGGGAACACGAAGGTATAGATGAGTGGATATACAACGGTCGTATTCATCTAATATGGACCGGTGGAGAACCAACAATACCGAAACATCAAAATGCTATTGCAGCGTTTGATGAGTATTTGCATGGGTATTGTCTCGAAAAGACCGGGGAAGAACTGGACAGTTATAATGAGATTGAGACCAATGGCACGATATACATACGTGACGAATTGTTTGATGTATTGGATCAAATCAATTGTAGTGTCAAGCTTGCTAACAGTGGTGTACCAGCCAATCGTAGAATTGTACAGGCTTCTCTAGAAAGAATAATGGAACATGAAAACTACTGGTTTAAATTTGTTATCAGCACTGAAGATTGTTTGAAAGAGATAGAACGTGACTTTGTTGACAGATTTAAAATACCTCACAACAAAGTGATCATGATGCCTGGTTTAGACAATCAAGAGAATTTCCACGAACGAACCAAGTTCAGCTTGGACATGGCCAAGAAATATGGATACATTGGTATGTCTAGGTTACATGTCAGTGCTTGGGACAAGCTCACGGGTGTCTAGTTGAGTTTCATTTAATACACGTTAAATAATCACATGCGACTAGCAATATCTGGAACTGCCGCGCAAGGCAAAACTACACTACTGGACTCCTTTCTCAAACACTGGGACATGTACGATACACCTGAAGAGAGCTATCGCGTAAAACTCCCAGCAAAAGACAAACACAGCAGCAAAACAACCAAAGAAACTCAGTGGGCCATCTTGAATCACATGATTGATGAGATGCAAAAATACGACAAAGACGATTTTGTGATATTCGATAGATGCCCTCTGGACAATCTGGTTTACACATTGTGGTCCTATCATAAGAACACCAGTGATATTGATGAGCTGTTTGTAGAGAAATGCATTCCAGTCATCAGAGAGAGTTTCAGATTGCTTGATATAATTTTCTTGATACCGATAACAAATGTCGTCAAGGATGATATTGAGGATGATGGTGTGAGGGATGTTGATGCAGAATATATCAGTGAGATAGACAATTTTTTCAAAGCATTATACAAAAATTGGTACAATGATGACCCTAGATTTTTCCCTAAAGAGGATCGAGCTGCTATTGTGGAGATCTTTGGTAGCACAGAAGAGCGAATTAAAATGCTGGAGTTATACATAGATAAATCTGGTAAAATGTTTGGTGAGGAAGACACATTAGTTGACACCAGCTCTGTGTTGGACCAGTTTGGCATGCCAACTATCGATCAAACCACAAAAGATGGACCGGTTCAATATAAATAATTACATGAAGAATTTTAATGAACAATTTGAAAATATATCAGAAAATTATGGGCTGTTCAGGACTGTTGTACGTGAACGGTTTCCACGTAACCTCAAATTGAGTGAAGAATTTGTACAGGCATTTCACAAGGAGTTTAAATCTCAAACCGAACCCATGTATACAGAAAATGAAGACGGTGAGAGAGTTTTGAGCAGAGAGGCTAGAAAACCAGAAAAGGTTCTCAAGGAATTTCAAAAAGCTCTTAAATTTTTGATCTGATTATTTCTTCTTGATCTGATCCAAGCTTTTGATCAGTCTATCGCCTTTGGATGCATTTGTTGTGTCATTGGTCACTTCATATTCAACATCATTCCCTGGTATGTTGTGTTTGTTCTTCACCTTGTTGCTACCTTCTTCAGGCCTTCTCTTGATCTTCTTGATCTTACCCTCTGTACCATGATGCTCGCAATCCGGGTTTATGTTGCGTATCTTGTCTCCTACTTTGATATCCTTTTTCAATATCTCGTTAACTAACTGATCAAATTGCATGTAATTATTTATTTTTGTCCAAGCTTTTTCACGATAAATTTGAGCATGTCACTTCTCATGATGTCATCATTGGTGAATTTGAAACAGAAAACACCATTGTCTTCACTCTCCTTGTCGTTGAAAGTGTTGTATATATCCTGAAAACCACTCTTTCCGTTGATATCACTTTGCAACGTGTCTCCAATAACAATCATCTTGCTGTCCTCACCAAAACGTGTCAGGATGGTGATCAGTTCACTACGTGTTAAATTTTGAGCTTCATCAATTATCACAATGCTGTCCTTGAATGTCAATCCACGTACATAGTTCACTGGAATTGCTTTGACTACATTGGTGTCAAACAGTGTGGAGATTGTGGAGCTTGATATCAATTCACTTAGTTTTTCTTGCAATGGTAATGTCCATGGTAGAAACTTGTCATCCACTTCTCCCGGTAGGCTCCCCATGCTCTTGCTGGCACTCTCTATTATGCTTCGTATGTACACAACCTCATCCACTCGATGACTTTTGAGCAGGTTCAACGCAACATACGCAGCACAATAAGTCTTTGCAGTACCGGCCGGGCCATCTACAAATGCTATTTTCGTGTTGTTGTTGAAGCACAACTCTGTGAATGATTTGTGTACAGTTGTTAGATCAAATTTAGCATTTATCTTGAATGTACGGTCCATTTGATTGCGTGTGACGATCTCCGGGATTTCCTCAATTTCAACGTCTTTACGTGCTTTTGAAGTCGATCGTTTGTATGAAGCTTTTCGCTTTGTCATTTACTTTATTTATGGACTTTGTTGTGTTTGGCCATTATAATATATACATGTTACTTGATGGTAAAGTAGGAGTCGGTTTGCTCACATGCGATCGCGTGGATTTTTTTCAACAATCCATTGAATCTATACATGAAACACATGGTGATGTGATAGACACTCTTGTTGTGGTGAATGATGGTAAACAAAGTGTTAGTTGTGATCTTGCCACTGTGTTGCACAACAAAAAGAACCAAGGCGTGGGTAAAAGCAAGAATCGCGCGATTAAACACATGATGGATCAAGGTTGTGATCATCTGTTTCTGATGGAGGATGATGTTAGATTTGTTTCTAATGATGCACTATCCAAATACGTAGAACTCTCCAGTGTTTCAGGTGTGAAGCATTTGAATTTTTGTTTGCATGGAGAAGACAACAAGATCAATGGTAAACCCAACCCTAAATTGATTGTTGATTACAAGCATGTTAAAATGAGCCTGTATCACAATGTGTATGGTGCTCTATCATACTATCATAGAGATGTGATAGACGATATAGGTTACATGGACAAGAGGTATTTTAATGCTATGGAACACGTGGATCATACCATGGTGGCAATCAAGAACAATTATCATCCTCCGTTCAGATGGTTTGCTGATGTGTATCAGAGCGATCTGTTGCTGGCCGAGCAAGATCATGGTCATGAAGAGAGCAAAATACGCAACACCGAAGGGTGGGAGAAACGATTTTTACGTGGTGTTGAATTGTTTTACAACAAACACAATTTAAATGTATGTGATCCGAATGAGGTTCAAGCAGACAAACAACAAGTTTTACAATTTCTCAAGCAAGTGAAGCCATGAATATCGCACTAGCAATAAATGGCTATCGATCTGAAAGCGAATGTAATGAGCGTGAGTTGTTGTGTCTGAAGAGTCTACGTGAGCTCCAAGGAGTGGAATTGTACAATGTGAACAACTCTGAGACTCATATTGACGGATTTGAAACTCTACATCTAGAACACCACACTCGTTTTCCCTTTGTGAATCAGATAATGAACACTGTTGTTGACAACACATCAGCAGACACCACAGTGTTGTTTGTCAACAGCGATATAATTGTCAAGCAACATCTGATCGATCACCTGGATGATAAATTTGATACATACATGGGATCTCGCGTTGATATAGAGTTGATTGATGGTAATTACAAGCCGATAGAATATTGTGTGCATGGGTTTGACTTGTTTGGTGTCACATCACGTTGGTGGAATTTGAACCGAGATTTGTTTCCAGACATGTTCTTAGGTCGACCCTATTGGGACACAGTTTACTTTGTGTTGTGCATGAGACACAGTGTTTGTAACATGATCAACGGTCACCCGGCGTGTTTGTACCATGTGCATCATGAACGCGTATGGGAAGATATTAGTGATTTCGCGAAAACACACAACGAACAGCAAGTGTATGGTGTGAGAAATTTTAACAAATGGTGGGATTTTGTGTTTGGTACGCTGCTCAAACGACCAGATACAGGTGGTGTTAAAAACTGGACACCAGTGGAGGGTGAATATAAAACTGGTGTGAGTTTGCTTAAATAATGTTATGATACATGACATATCTGAGATTTTGAATTATCGGTACAATCCAGGTTTCCATTCATGTGTTACTACAGAATCAGAATCATTAACTGCCTGGAACTACCCGGATGGTTCCATGAACAAACTACATTTAGTGACGGAACCTCCATTGGTTTTTAATAAATTCAAGCTGTGGGTAAATGGTCACATCGATAATGAGATACGATACAACCATGATGGTTGTATACCTGGTGTTCTAATCAATCCAGAATGCATCTCGCATGAGATTTTTCAGAAGATTCAACGTTTGAAATTTATACATCAACTTGAATTTGATTATTTAGTTTGCGCGGGCAAAGACCATCAATTGAGCAGCACGTTAGGTGTGTTGGAGCATTATCAACATATGTTCAAGCATATATTTTATGAGGCCAAGGATACCAAGTGCGGATGGATTACAACAGCACCGATGGGGATTACATCCGCTTATTTATTGAGGTGTGGTGGCGATGATGTACTTGATGTTGTCAACAACCCAAAACACAAAACCAAATTAATTGGTAGTAGTTTTTATAGTAGATGGACTCCAGAGATTCTGGGCAATTTACAGGAACGCGCGGACCTGATGAATTTAATGTCTTCGGATGATTTGATACAGAATGCGTCAAGCGAACCGGTGGATTTTTATAAAACTCTATCCGAATTCAAATTTTTTGCATCTCCAATCGGGTGTGGGTTACAAACACCCAAACTGTTCGAGTGTATTTTGTGTGAGACTGTACCGGTGGTTATCGAGCATTATGTGCATCGTGAGTTGCTCGAAATATACAAGTTTCCCATGATCATAGTGAATGAGTGGAGTGACATAACACAACACTTGCTGGAAGACTGGTATGAGGTGCATCATAATGATATTGATTGGGATGAACAGAAGAGTAAATTGTTGGTAGAAAATGTCACAAAAACACTAGATATGGCGATAGGGTTCGATATTACAAAAATCTGGAACACAAGACAAGGTAAACAGAGATGATTGCCGCGCTGTTAGTTTCTGTCAATTACAATGATTATCTTGAGATATCATTGTCACATAACAATAAACATTTTCAGAAGTTTGTTGTTGTCACGACAACAAGTGATACAAAATGTCAACAGATATGCTCCAGGTATAGTAATGTTGTATGTGTTGTTGTGAGTGATGATGTGCTCAAGACCAACAACAGAGTGTTCAACAAAGGTGCGTTGTTGAACAAAGGTTTCGAATATCTAGACAGCATTGGATGGTCACAGTGGGTTGTGATAACCGATGCTGATATAATATTTCCAGACAACATCACAGAGTTGATATTGAAGCAGATCCCTCTCAGGAACATACTTTACAGTATGTATAGAAAACATCTACACACTTTTGAATCGTATAAAAAATATTTCGATGAACATGACAGCACTTGTCTCCAGGACGGTGGAACGTTAGAAACTTGTGGGTGGCCTATAGCCATTGGATATTGCCAAATTTTCCGATATACAATCAATAAATACAGGTATGATGAATACAACGATGCTGACAATTCTGATTTACGTTTTATAAAATACTTCTCAACACAAGATCGCTGGTACCAGGACAGTCCTGCAGTCAAATTGCTGTCAAATCAGGATACCGATTTTGTGATACATATTGGTGAAACTCAAATCAACTGGAAGGGGAGGAAATCTGTCAATTTTGAAGATTCATGAATAATTATAGATACTCGTTTTGCACTTCATGTATGGGCAGATTGCATGATCTGAAGAAAACCTATTTACCTAATATTGAGCTGACACTCAAGATTGTACCTAAATGTACATTCACACTGCTCAATTGGAACTCCGGAGATGGTATGCATGACTGGGTTGAGACACATCTCAAGCAACACATCAACTCTGGAGTTGTTAATTATATTGTTACACGCAAACCAGAACGTTTTTCACAGGCCGTCACAAAAAATATAACCATGAAGAATTCAACTGGAGATGTGGTTTGTAATCTGGATGCTGATAATTTTATACAACCGCAATTCTTGATCGAGCTGTTGACCATTTTTAATCGTTATGAAAATCCGGTGGTGGCTGGACCGGTGCATCACGACAGCCCAATAATGAAGGGTGTGGCTGGGAGAATAGCTTGTCGTAGGGATTCATTTATTGAGTTGCGCGGATTCGATGAACGCATGACAGGTTGGGGATATGAAGACATAGACTACATTGATAGATTTGAAATCTATTTCGATGTGAACAGACATATATTCACAGAAGAGTGGTTGAGTGTCAGTGATGGTTGCAGACATATAACAGATGTTGAGTCACAATCTAACAAAAAGAACGAACAACACTCCTTACAAAAGATACAACGCGGAGAGATTGTCAATGACGTGGATACATGGGGAGTTTTACCAGCATGATAAGTGACAAGTTTAGATACATTTTCCTGCATGTAACCAAAACAGGTGGTAGTTCTATAGAGCAAGCGTTGATTTCAAACGAAGAGGATGTGCCCGTTCAAACTCTAATCAAAGATAACTGGATCGACAACTTACAACAACACATTAAGGATAAATTCCGTATGAATCATCATGATCATCGACACATGCAATGGCATTACAACTATACTCAATATTTAAAATATTATCCTCGCGAGGCTCTCAGTTATTACAAATTTACAATAGTTAGAAACCCATGGGATCGAACGGTTAGTGAGTGGAAGTATTTCAGTAAAGTTTATCCAGGATACAAACTTGATTTTAAATCGAGCTTGACCACCACACAGTTTGCCGGTAAAATGTACCCATGGGAAGAACACAACTGGCCACAACACGAATACACAACAAATTGTAATTATGTTGGTAGGTTTGAAAACTTACAAAATGACTTTGATAACATATGTAAAGATATAGGACTACCTCAACAAAAACTTCCACACGTAAACAAAAGCAAGCATAAATACTACACCGAATACTACGATGAAGAAACAAAGCAAATTGTTGCGGAAAAATACGCAAAGGACATCGAGTATTTTGGATATAAATTTGGAGAATAAAATATGATAAGTCATAAGCATAAATGTATTTTCATACACATTAACAAGTGCGGTGGTACTACAATTGATGAATTGTTTACTGGAGAGTTTCAAGGGCATTTCAAAGCATTTGAATACAAAAAATCAAATCCGACTGATTTCAATAATTATTTTAAGTTTACTTTTGTTAGAAATCCGTGGGATCGTGTTGTATCTTTTTATCACTACCAAATAAAAAGAGGGTGGGATTATTACCCGTTTGATGAGACAATTCCATTTAAGATGTTTGTAAAAAACTGGTTAAGAAGAATGCCAGGTCAAACTACATTAAATACAAATTCATGTTATGATTGGATTTCTGACAAAGACGGTAATTTGTTAGTAGATTTTATAGGAAGACTTGAAAATTTTCAACAAGACTTTAACATAATCTGCTACAAAATTGGAATTCCACGACAAGAACTTCCACACAAAAACAAATCAAAACACAAACACTACACTGAATACTACGATGACGAAACAAAACAAATCGTTGCGGAAAAATATGCAAAAGACATAGCGTTGTTCGGTTACAAATTCGGAGAATGAACGAACTTGAAATATTTTGGCAACACCCGGTAATCACCGAAAAGATGTTTTACAACCAAAACAAACATCATGAGCAATATTTTGGGTTTCCTTGGGCCACTGTGATTGATAGAGTGCAAAGATCTGGTCTCAAGTTGAAAGATGTGTATGACATGTTACACACAAAGACACTCGGTAAGCGGGATCTTTACACTTGCTGTCAGCACATACAATTCAGCTTGTTGTTGGATCTGTTCAGGCATCTGAACATCAATCATGTGTATGCATGTCACAAACAGCTCGGTCAAGACGTCATGCACGATGTTCGGGTGTCCCCATGTCCTTTGTATGCAGTCAACATAGAAGACCACACACGTAATCATGATTTTATTGGTGTTGATGTACACAATACAACACGCGACATACTCTACAGTTTTCAAGGGGCATACGTGAAGCAACACTACATGTCCGATGTTAGGGAGCGTATACTCACCATGCAACATCCATCAGATTGTGTTGTGACAAACACCGGAGGATGGCATTTTGAGAGAGCCGTGTATGGTGGTGGTTTACAATCTGATGACACAACAGTCATGAACTCACATGAACAATCATCCACCTCACAGTACAATCAATTGTTGTTGAGATCCAAATACAGTCTGTGTCCCAGCGGCAGCGGGCCTAACAGCATACGATTGTGGGAGAGTTTAGCGGCTGGATCAATACCAGTTTTGTTGTCAGACACTCTTGAGTTACCCAAACATGAACTTTGGGAACAATCTATCATACATGTAAAAGAGTCGGATGTATACAAACTACCGGAAATATTAAGCTCTTACTCATGTGAGCAAATTGATATCATGAGACATAATTGTACCTCACTATACAGCTTTTTTAGAAATAACTTTACAAATTGTAATTTTTAGATTTAATCGTAGACATTCGTTAGAATATATTGTAAGTATGTATTAATTTATATGAAACCGTCAATCTCATTCGTTATATTGTCATGGAAGCGTATGAATGGTATCAAGCACATTGTCAATTGGGGTATCACGCATGAGTTAATTGATGATATTGTTATTTGGAACAACGATGTCGATACAAATCTACAGAAGCTCCTACCTTATAACAATAAGGTGAGCATAATTAACTCTGATAGCAATATAATGTGTTATGGTAGATGGTTAGCTGCTAGCAAATGTAAACATGATCACGTTTATGTACAAGATGATGATTTCAAACCAGGGGATTTAAATAAATTGTATCAATTGTATATTGAGTCTGAATGTGACATCGTCTCGTATTGTGCCCCGTCTCATAAAATAAATAAACCTGCAATGAGGTTCGTAGGTTTTGGTAGTATTATTAATAAAGCTTGTATCTCAGTTACAATCGATAAATATATTGATAAATTTAATGAAGATTTTCTTTTGTATAGAGAAAGTGACCTGTTAATAACAAATATGAACACTTATGAAAAACATGTCACTGATCTAGATACGATTGACAACTCAACACATGACATGAACGCCATGTGGAGACAGTCTAATCATTACAAGTTTCACGGTGAGATGATTGAACGGTGTAAAATTTTGATGAATGAATAAGATAGATCACATATATTATATTAACCTTGATAAGAGACCTGACAGAAATGAACATGTTTTGAGCAACGTGATTCCGTTTTTTAATTGTGGTGACAGATACACTCGTGTCAGTGGTATTGACATGACTCATGAAAAATGCAGACATAAGAGAGCTATTGGTTGTGCTAAGAGTCATCTCCATGCATATGAACTGTTCATGCAATCAGATCATAACATGGTTCTGATCGTAGAGGATGACTTTACACCAACTGTTTCAAGAGACACATTTCAAAGTAGATTGAAGGTGTTAATTGATAATTTACCAGAGTTCAGTGTATGTAATATAGCATACAACACAGACGGGCATGAACTCATAAATGTAAAGGATAACGTACTATTCCGATGTAGTAATATACAAACAACTAGTTGTTATTTAATTACGAGACGGTTGATACACGAATTACATCATGTTGTTTCGCGTGGTGTTGATAACTTGGAGAATGGTGGGCATTCGCGACCTAACGCAATTGATCAAGCGTGGAAATCATTACAGACAGAAGATAATGAGTGGGTTGTGATTGATAGATGTGGAAAACAATTAAATGATTATAGTGATATAGAGCGTAGAAAAGTCTCATATGATTGTTAAATAAAAGCATGATCATCACTAAGCTGATGGGCGGTCTTGGAAATCAAATGTTTCAGTACGCCATGGCGAAAAATTACGCTATAAAGAACGACTTGCTCTTACAAATAGACACAAGCTTTCTTGACAATAAAAACAAAGGATCGGAATTTGTTTATCGTGACTATGAGTTAGATTTACTGTCTGTAGATGACTCGCGGTGGCAATCAGGTGATAATTGTACTACTATTAGAGAACCTCATTTTCACTATAGTAATCAACCTTACCATCGCGCAAAACAGCTATTGACAACCAATCCAGAAGAAAATATCATGTTTGAAGGTTATTGGCAAACACCTAAATATTTTCACGAGCATGCTGAATCAATCCGGGGATTATTCAAACATAAAAGTAGGATTGAAAACAAGAAAGGTATATTCAAAGAAATGGTAAATAATATCGATTCGTGTGAGTCTGTGATGATTAACATACGACGTACCGATTATCTTAATAATAATTTTCACGGTGTCATGAGTGTAGATTATGTAGACTACGCGATCGAAATATTAAAATCTTCGTTGAGCAAGCTTCGGTTTTTTGTATTTTCAGATGATATGTGTTGGTGTAAAAAAAATATTAAACTAGAGAATTGTATTTTTGTAGATCATAAATATGCCGGGGATCAGTTTGAATATTATCTCCAGTTAATGAAAAGATGTAAACACCATATCATACCAAACAGTACATTTGCATGGTGGGCGGCTTGGTTGAGTGACAATCCTGATCAACATGTTGTAGCACCACAGAAGTGGTTTCAAGATCCATCGATAGATACTAATGACTTGATACCACCGAACTGGGTAAGAATATGAGCAAGATAGGTCTGCTAATTATTGTCACAAACAAGTATTCTAGATTTCTAGACAACTTAATCACTTCGGCTGATGAAAGTCATATGAACCGTTATTTTATCGATACACCACCTACGAAGATTTTAGATCCAAGTTATTGTCATATTGAGGGTACTAAAAGTAACTATACACCCAAGCTAGTTGCTCTGAATAAAAATCACCGAGAAATACGCGAGTTGTAAGATTATGATTTCAATACTGTTGGCCTATTGCTTTACATATAGCATATTATATATATTGTTATGCCGGCAGGGAATAGCACATTCAACAAGTACTTAAATACATACTTTATCGAGACAGGTTGTTACATGGGTGACGGAATCAACCAAGCCATTCAATCAGGATTCAAATATATTAAATCGATTGAATTATCAGACAAATATTTTAACATGTGTGTCGATAAGTTTAAATTATTTGAAAATGTTGAGATAATTAAAGGTGATTCAGCAAAAGTTTTATCAGATGTAATTGAAGACATCGATGAAAGGATAACGTTCTGGTTAGATGGTCACCACTCATGTGGAGATACAGCCCTCGGAGAATATTGGTCACCTCTTTTGGTTGAGTTAGCTGCAATTAATAAGCATAAAATAAAGACACATACAATACTTATAGATGACATGAGGTGTTGGAAAGAAAAGACAGAGAATCATGATTGGGACACTGAAGATGTGATATCCTCACTCAAAGAAATAAATTCTGACTATACTTTTACATTTATAGATGGTTTGACGCACGAGAAAGATATTTTAGTCGCAGCCATACAATGAAAAATATTTTAGTTACCGGGTCGTCTGGTCTCATCGGGTCTGAAGTCTGTCAATATTTCGCGAATCATAATTTATCAGTTAATGGATTGGATAACAATCATCGCGCAGTTTTTTTCGGACCGGATGGAGATACTAGATGGAACCAAGCGCGGTTGTCAAGAGAATTAAAAAATTTTACACATCATGAAATTAATATATGTGACCGTGAAGCTATTTTACAATGTGTAGAGCAGTTACGCCCGGATATAATTGTACATACTGCTGCTCAACCCTCTCATGACAAGGCAGCGTCTATCCCTTTTGAAGATTTTGATGTCAATGCAGTCGGTACTTTCAATCTACTGGAAGCTACTCGTAGATTTTGTAAAGACTCACCATTTATTCATATGTCGACAAACAAAGTTTATGGGGATAAACCAAACAATATTAAACTCAAAGAGCTAGAATCTAGATATGAATATGATGATAATACATATATAAACGGAATCCCGGAAACACTTTCAATTGACCAATGTACACATTCACTCTTCGGATCATCAAAGGTTGCTGCAGATATCGCTGTTCAAGAATATGGAAGATATTTTGATATGCCTACCTGTTGTCTACGCGGGGGCTGTTTGACAGGTCCTACTCATACGGGAGTAGAGCTACATGGATTTCTTAGCTATTTAACTAAGTGCAATATTACCGGTGATCAGTATAATATTTTCGGATACAAAGGTAA